>OKWN01000300.1_pt1 | contig 27991 bp, 22 predicted proteins | sample 1607151 | NCBI WGS metagenome assembly OKWN01 (sample SAMN07501046, study PRJEB24779) | human gut metagenome | isolation source: stool | host: human infant | place: USA: Pittsburgh, PA | reverse complement strand
GGAAAAAGACCAGCCTTATTTAGACCTCCATACGGAAGTTATAGTGAAGAGAAGTTGGGAGAAATTGCAAAAGAAAGTGGATATAAAATAATACTTTGGACTACAATAGATGCTAAAGATTGGAAGAATCCACCTCCATCACAAATTTCTGATACCATAATAAACAAAGCTAAAAATGGAGATATAATTTTGCTTCATGATTATGGAACAGAAAATACTGTTAAAGCATTGGATACAATAATACCTGAAATGATAAAAAAAGGATATAAATTTGTTACAGTATCAGAATTAATTAATAAATAAAATTTAATGAGATAGTATCACAATAACTAAAAGGATTTGGTTAAATGTATAATAAAGTGTATGAAAAAAAAGAGTTTATCATTTTCCAAGTAAAAAATGGCTATATTGCTTATAACACTAAAAAAGTATTTAAAGATGGTCATACTCATCTTAGGTGCTTTGAAAGTGCTAAAACTGCCATTGACTTAGTTATAAGAAGAAAAGTGCCAAGAACTACCGATTCATACTACCTTACAAGTCTTATTAGATTAAGCGAAGATACTGGTTATATTTCAAAAATTAATGAATTAATAAAATATAGAAAAGAAAAATCTAATGTATCAAATTATCATAAAAATACAGTAAAAATATTAAAAAGGAGCATTTAGCTCCTTTTTGACTTTAAATACAAATAAAATTATTTATATTGCACAGTAGAACAAATTTTTTTAAACTGACTAAGGATAAGATAAAAAATAATCCTTAGTGAGAGGTGAAATATATGAGTAAGGAAAAGCATAAATGTTGCTGAAAAGAGAAAAAATGCAATGGATGTTGCAAATCTGTTTTTAAATGTGAATGTGGACATTGTTTTGAATTTATATGTGATTGTAAGCATAATTGTTGTTACGAAAGAGAGCGTTGTTGCTTAGACAATAGAAAAAATTAAGGTTAAAGTTTGTTGTGTAGAAAAAACTTGTCACAAGAAAAAAACTTGCAATCACAATTGTTCTAAAAAAATAAATGTTGTAAATGCAGATAATGGTAAAGAATTACTTTCATGAGAGTTTTTCTTATATCATACTAGGAATTAAAAAAAATATGAAACATATATTTAATTATAATAATTCTTTTAGGTTATAACATAAAGAGGGTAGGTGAGAGTTGATATATTTATGAAAAAATTAAATCCATCTTTTATTCCGAAGTTTCAAAATGAATTAGAAAAATTGCCTATTTTTGCTCCATCTTTTTTTAAAAAAGAAGATAAAATGAATCATCACTATAGCATAGATGCCTGTGAATTTTATCAACAAATGTTACCAGAAGGTTTTAATGAAACAAAGGTTTGGGGATTTGCAGGATTTTGTAAAGATGAAAAGAATAAAAAGATTAAATATGTAAAACATTCGCCAGGACCTACATTTGAAGTGGATAGAAATATTGATACAAATATACAATGGAATAATAAAATATTAGGAGAATATATGTTTAAAATTGACAAGACTCTTGTTTGGGCCAATCCTAATAATATAGTATATAATAACAATTTAGATAATGATTCTAAAGAAGGACAGTGGCCTCCTACTTTAATAATGCATGTTCATGGAATATCTACACCTCCAATTTATGATGGAAATCCAAGAGCGTGGTATACAGCTACAGGGATTAAGGGTCCAGTTTATTCTACTAACTATTATAAATATACAAATGAGCAAAGAGGTGCTATGCTTTGGTACTATGACCAAAGTCCAGGGGTGTCCAGATATTCTGTTTATTCAGGGTTGTGTGGATTATATTTTATAAAAGATGAAAAATATAATTTGCCTAAGGATGAGTATCATATACCTTTAATAATACAAGATAAATCATTTTACGAAGATGGATCTCTTTTTTATGATAATGAAAATGTTGATTCAAATCATCCATATTGGAAAGAAAAATTTTTTGGAGATACTATTTTAGTTAATGGGAAAGTATGGCCAAGTTTAAATGTTAAAAATCAATTATATAGATTTAATATACTTAATGGATCAAATAGTAGACCATACAAGATTGCTTTATCTGATAATAGTAAAATGATACAAATAGGTAGCGATGGTGGATATATTGATAAACCACAAGAACTATCATATTTTTCATTATACCCAGGAGAGAGAATTGATTTACTTATAGATTTTTCTAGATACAATGAAAATAATAAGATTATAATGAAAAATTTATTTTCTTCAGATGAATGCAAAGATATTATGGAATTTAATGTTATAAGTATTAGCAAAAAAATTGAATATAATTTACCTAAAATACTTACAAAATATCCTCCTATGAAAATTAATACTAAAAAAAAATCAACAATACTTTTGAAAAGAGAAAAAGGTGATTATAGAGATGGGTATTTTATAAATAATGAAACATATCTAAATCCACCTAATATAATCACAAAGGTAGGATCCACATTCATATGGGAATTTATTAATCTATGTGATGATGATATATGTATACACATACATTTGACTAACTTTCAAATATTAGAAAGACAAAAAATTAATAAATTAAAATGTAAAAAAATGTATGATGAAAATAAAGAATTAAGTTGTAGAGATGAGATATATGAAGGAGCTGTGATATTGCCAGAATTGTATGAGGAGGGATTTAAAGACACATTATATTGTCCTCCGTCATTTATCACGAGGATAATTATCAGATATGCTCCAACTTATATTATGGAAGAAGTTAATGTTGGTGAAAATTATTTTTCATTTAATACAAGTAATGGTCCAGAATACATTATAAATTCTCAGATTTTAGAGCAAAAGGATAACTATTTAGTTAGACCGCAAATTATATTTTCAGAAGAATAAAATATAAACAGGGATTAAAGAGGAGGTTATATGTATTTATATTTAAATAATGGTTTAAATGACAAAAATACTTTAATAGCTCATATCAAGTTAAATAATACCTGCAGCGGAGGATGCACAAATTGTGGAAAATATTTAAAATCTTTATGTTTATGTACCCCTTGTAATAATATAGAAAAAGAATTGATTTGTAGTAGATGGATAGGAATAATAGACTCCTTATTTAGCTCAGGTATAAAAAATATATATTTTACAGGTGGAGACCCTTTTTTTTACGAAGACTTAGATAAAATAGTAAACTTTTCTGTGAAAAAGGGAATAGAGGTGAATATAGTAACTACAGGTCTTATGGATATACCAAAGTGTCTATCATATGATGAAAATATTATACTTACAGCATTTGAGTATAGAAATTATAAGTATATATTAAAAAAATTTGAAAAGTTTAAAAATGTATATGTTTGTTATATTGATGATGAATTATATAAAGATTTTAAAAATTATTTAAAACCAAATATGAAAGCAATAAAGTGTATTGTAAATAAGAAAATAGATTCTAGTTCAAAACATATATTTATTAATGAAGAAGGAGAGCTATTAAATAACATAGATGAATTTGGGAATTATGTATTTTAAATCTAAATATAAAAAATAAAAGCGTTTGATTTATAAATCAAATGCTTTTATTTTTTATAAAGTCACATAATTTTTAGATTTATTTTAATACTATAAATAGTACATATTTAAATAATTAAAGTTGTCAAGTATAAAGAATATAAAATTCTTTAAAATAAATTGAAGATTATAAATTATGAATTGAAATATTTGAAAAAATTATATTTTATAGTGAATTTCGACAAAGGCTAGAAATGAAGTTGTAGAAATAGAAATATTTATTCTAGAAAAAAGTTATAAAAAGTAATAAAAAAAAGAAGGGTATTAACAAAAAAAGTCGAATTATGTATAATAGTATTTGACAAATGAAAATTTTAATGTAAAATAGTAATGTTACGAATAATACACCAGAGGGTGATAATATGAATAATATGAGAGATTTAATAGATGAAGTTAAAAACAGATGTGATATTGTAAATGTGATATCTCAGTACATAAACTTAAAAAATTCAGGTAGTAATTATAGTGGTCTGTGTCCATTTCATAATGAAAAAACAGGTTCATTTCATGTAAATCAGAAAAAACAAATTTACAAATGTTTTGGTTGTGGTGAAGGTGGAGATGTAATTAATTTTGTTATGAAAATAGAAAATTTGGATTTTATAGAAGCTGTAAAATTACTAGCAGAAAAAAATGGAATAGAATTTAAGGCAAATTTAAGTGAAGCAGATAAGGCAAAAATGGAAAGTATCAAGCTGATGCAAGATATTCATTTAAAAGCCGCCAGATTTTACTTCGCCAATTTGATTAATTCTAAAAATGCAGGGTATGATTATCTAAGAGGAAGAGGTCTAAGTGATAAAATAATAAAAAAATTTGGACTAGGATATTCTCTAAATTCTTGGAACAGTCTGATGGATTACTTATTATCAATAGGTTATGAAAAAAAAGATTTAGTTAAAAGTGGGCTAGTTACGCATAAAGAAAATGATAATAAATATTACGACAGATTTAGAAATAGAGTGATGTTTCCAATATTTGATTATAGGGGAAATGTTATAGGATTTGGTGGAAGAGTACTTGATAATTCATTACCTAAATATCTTAACTCACCTGATTCTTTACTTTTTAATAAAAGATTTAACTTGTATGGATTAAATTATGCAAAAAAAAGTATAATCAATGAGACCTTAATATTAGTAGAAGGATATATGGATTTAATATCTTTATATGAACATGGAATTGAGAATGTAGTAGCGACTTTGGGAACGGCCTTAACAAATGAACAAGGCAAATTAATTAAAAGATATGCATCTACTGCAGTAATATCTTATGATTCTGATGATGCAGGAGTTAAAGCAACTCTTAGAGCAATAGAAATATTAAGAGGACAAAATATAAATGTTAAAGTCTTGAATTTAAAAGATTGTAAAGATCCAGATGATTTTATCAAAAAATATAAAAAAGAAGGCTTCTCAAAAGCTATAGAAAATTCAGTTTCTCATATTGTATTTCAAATCAATATCTTAAAAAGAAGATTTGATTTTAATAAGGATGAACATTTAATAAAATTTGCAAAAGAAGCAGCATTGATAATTAAGAGCTTATCATCTCCTGTGGAGAAAGACTATTATATTAAGTATGTAAGTAAAGAATATAATATTAGTTTAGAAGCAATGAAAGAAGAAGTTTTTGGTAAGAAATTTAATAATAGCAAAAAAAATTATAAAAAATTTGAAAAAACTGAACAAAAACCAATAGAAAAGATTAAAAATATCGAAAACGGTGAAAAATTCGTAGAAGAAACCTTTATTAAGCTATTAATGGAAAATAAAGAACTTCGTCTTATTGCATTGTTAAAAATTAGTGAGAATGATTTCTTAATTAATGACAGTAAAGAAATTTTTAATCTAATAATTAAAAATAAAGAATTGGACAAAATAACTATTGACAAAATCAAAAGTTTAAACATATCTGAAGAATATTTGAAGGATTTGGATAATATATCACTAAATAGTATAAATACCTATAATTCTAAAAATGTTGATGAAATAATTAAAAATGTGAAAAGAAATAAACTTCACAAAGAAATTGAGGAATTACTTCATAAACAAAAAAGTTTGGAATTAAGCTTAAATGACAATAGCATAGATAAAGACAGCGTGAAAGAGGTAGAGTTAGAAATTATGAAGATAACTTTAAAAATAGTAGATATACAAAAGAGTTTAAAGAGTCTATAATACACGAAAGGAGGTTTGAGTGTGGCGAATAATAGAGAAGCTAATAGAGTAGCAGCAAGAAGTCTTATTGAAAAAGGTAAAAAACAAGGATCTCTTACATTAGATGAAATAATGGGAGCCTTTTCAAATACAGAACTAGACAAGGATAAAGTTGAAAATCTTTATGAAACTTTAGGAAATTTAGGAATTGAAATATTGGAAAGCAAATCAGAAAAAGTTGCAATTGATTTTTCTGCAGATGATGATGATTTAACTTTGGATATGGAAAATATAGATGACGATGTTGATGAAAAAATAAAAAAAGAAGAAGACATCGAAATGGATAAGTTAGATTTATCTCTTCCAAAGGGTATAAGTATAGATGATCCAGTAAGGATGTATTTAAAGGAAATAGGTAAAATTCCTTTACTTAAACCTCATGAAGAAGTTGAACTAGCAAAAAGAATGTTAGAGGGAGACGAAATAGCTAAACAAAGATTAGTTGAAGCTAACTTAAGACTAGTTGTAAGTATAGCTAAAAGATATGTTGGTAGAGGAATGTTATTCTTGGACCTAATACAAGAAGGAAATCTTGGGCTAATAAAAGCTGTTGAAAAATTTGACTATGTTAGAGGATTTAAATTCTCGACTTATGCAACATGGTGGATTAGACAAGCAATTACTCGTGCCATAGCAGACCAAGCAAGAACTATAAGAATACCAGTTCATATGGTAGAAACAATCAATAAATTAATAAGAGTTTCAAGACAATTATTACAAGAATTAGGAAGAGATCCTAAGCCAGAAGAAATAGCTAAAGAAATGGAAATGTCAGAAGAAAAAGTAAGAGAAATAATGAAAATAGCTCAAGATCCAGTATCTTTAGAAACCCCAATAGGTGAAGAGGAAGATTCTCACTTAGGAGATTTCATACCAGATGAAGATGCTCTAGCTCCAGCAGAAGCTGCAGCATATTCTTTATTAAAGGATCAAATAGAAGAGGTTCTTGGTTCATTAAATGAAAGAGAACAAAAAGTCTTAAAATTAAGATTTGGTCTTGAAGATGGAAGAGCTAGAACTCTTGAAGAAGTTGGTAAAGAGTTTGATGTTACTCGTGAAAGAATTAGACAGATAGAAGCTAAGGCTTTAAGAAAATTAAGACATCCAAGTAGATCGAAAAAACTTAGAGACTATTTAGATTAATATAGATAAATTAAAAATTCGCCAGCTTTGGCGAATTTTTAATTATATAGAAATAAAATTATAAAAATATGTTAATACATATAATAAGACAATATACAAAAAGTAAAGCGAAAGGAAAAAGTAAATTGAAATTAACTAATAGATTATTAAAAATAGCATCCCTTGTAAGTGAAAACAAAAGATTAGCTGATATAGGAACGGATCATGGATATATTCCAGTATATCTTTTAAATGAAGGAAAAATAAATTTTGCAATCTTAGCTGACATAAATAAAGGTCCTCTAGAAAATGCAAGGAGTGAAGTTAAAAGAAATAAATTGGAAGATAAAGTAGATTTAAGACTTGGTTCAGGAATAGAAGTACTAAAAAAAGGTGAGGTAGATGAAGTCATAATTGCTGGGATGGGAGGAATCTTAATAGGTGAATTACTTGAGGCCAATAAAGAAGTGGCACATAGTGTGGATAAATTAATTCTTCAACCTATGCAAGCACAGGAGGAACTTAGACAATACTTATTAAATAATGGATATGAAATTTTAGATGAATGCCTAGAAAAAGAAGATTTTAGGATTTATGAAATAATAGTAGCAAAATATACTGGAAAAAATACACATCTTGAGGATAATATATATTATGAGATAGGCAAAAAATTAATAGAAAATAAAGATGAATTATTAGTAGAATTTGTAGAAAATAAAATAAAAAAATACAATAATATAATATCAAAATTAGGAAATAAAGATACAGAAGCAGTTATAGCTAAAAGAAACTTAGCTAATGAAAGAATAGAAAAATTAAAAGAATTAATTTAATAAGGGGTTGAAAAAATGAAGCTGAATGATTTAATTAAAAAAATTGAAAATAAGTATCCTTTAAATTTAGCTTATGATTGGGACAATGTGGGGTTATTAGTTGGAGATTTTGATAGTGAAATAAAAAAAGTCTTAGTTTCCTTAGAAGCCAACGAAAAAGTGATTGAAGAAGCAATCGAAAAAAAAGTGGATTTAATTGTTACACATCATCCTTTTATTTTTAGAAAAATGAATAAAATTAACACTAAAGATTTAAAAGGCAGACTTATACATAAGCTTATAAAAAATGACATAGCTTTATATTCTATGCATACTAATTTTGATATAGCTTTTGATGGTCTAAATGATTACTTTATGGAAGTTATGGGGTTTGAAAATTGTAAAATACTTGATGTAACTAATAGTGAAACTTTATATAAACTTGCAGTTTATACACCTATGACTCATGAAATAATAGTTAGAGAAGCATTAGGAGAAAGTGGAGCAGGATATATAGGTAATTATAGCAATTGTACATTCAACAGCTCAGGGATAGGAACATTTAGACCAGAGGATAATTCAAATCCTTTTATAGGTGAAATAGGAAAAATAGAAGAAGTTAAAGAAGTGAAAATCGAGACTATAGTTACAAATAGTTTATTACAAAAAACAATTGCAAAAATGATTAAAGCTCATCCTTATGAAGAGGTCGCTTATGATGTTTATAAACTGGAAAATAAAGGTAAATCTGTAGGTCTTGGAAGGTATGCAACTCTTGACAATGAAGCAGATTTACAAAGTTTATGTGATAAAATCAAATTAAAATTAAATATGGATCATATAAGAGTAGTTGGAGAATTAAATACAAAAATTAAAAAAGTAGCAGTTGTAACTGGAGCAGGATCTGATATGGTAGGATTAGCAAAATCTAAAAATTGTGATGTTATAATTACTGGAGATGTAAAATACCATGAAGCACAAGATGCTTTAGATATGAATATGTGTATAGTTGACTGTGGTCATTTTGATACAGAAAATATATTTAAGGATGTAATGAAAAGATTTTTAGATACTATAGAAAGCGTTGAAATTATAAGAAGTGAAATAAATTTAAATCCATTTAAATTAATTTAACACATAAAAATATAAAAAACAGTTGACAAAATGGAAAAAAATACATATTATGTTATTAACAATAAATTAAATCCTTTGATAAGGGATAGTAATCAAATTTAGGTTCAAGATAGAGAGTTGAGGATGGTGGAATCTCGACAAGAAGAAATTTGATGAATGGGCCTTTGAGGAGTAAATCGAAATCTTTGGAAAGTAGACTTTACCGTGTTTTGCACGTTATAGCAAATGAGGTATGATAGTACCAATATTAAGAGGTGTATTTATGATACACAAATTAGGTGGCAACGCGGAGTATAGCTTCGTCCTATTTATATAGGATGGAGCTTTTTTTATTGCCCAAAAAGAAAGGTAGGTGAAAATTTTGGTATGAACTAAAACTCTTAAGAGGTTAAAAGGGGAATTAATTTATTTGAATTTAATTAAAAAATATTTTGGAGGATATTATTATGAAAATGAATACAAGAAAACTAGTTTTAAATGCTGTACTTTTAGGAATAGGTTTAGTTTTGCACCAAATAGAACCTGCCATATTTGGTGTAAAACCTGACATGACTTTAATAATGTTATTTACAATTATGATTATAAATAAAGACGATTACAAAGCTTGCTTAATATGTGGAATAATTGCAGGTATATTTTCAGGAATGACAAGTTCATTTCCTGGAGGTCAAGTACCTAATGTGATAGATAAATTTATTACAACAAATATAAGTTTTCTTATTATGATGGCTATGTATAAATTACCTTTTATGAGAAAATTAGCTGAAAAAAATCAAGATTTCATAGTTTCTAATATATTAATGTCTCTTGGAACAGCCATAAGTGGATTTATATTTTTAACATCAGCTCAAATTTTAGTAGGACTTCCTGGAAATATGAATTTAAATATGTTATTTGCAGCGGTTGTACTTCCTGCCGTAGGAATAAATTTAATAGTAGGAGTAATTGTATTTAAGGTAATTCATATAACTATGAATAGAGTAAGTTTTCAAAGCTAGAATAATATAAAACTTATCCCCTCTAGTGACATAGAGGGGATAAGAAGTTAAGTAAAGACATATCGTTGGCGTCATGAGCAAAGCGAATTTTAAGTAACGTATATATCTGAAGCGATAGCAAGGATACATAGTTGACGATATGATCAAAGCAAATTTTATCTTAACCAAGAAGGATTTCCAGGAACGAATACTCTTGATCCAAATTTCTTTTTATATTCTTCTAAGGCATCTTGTATAGCAGCTCCATTCTTTTTAAAAGAGTCACATTTTTTTATACTTTCTAGGTTTTGGCTAAAAGGACATACTGATATACACATACCACAGTCAGTGCCAAGGTATCTCCATTTTGTATAGCAAGTTTCCGTATCTACAGTCCAATTATATTTATCATCTTTGTCAATTCTATTTTCTCTTGATAAGGATTGAGAAGGACATGTAAGAGCACATTTTTTGCAGACCTTACAAAAGTCTTCTAATCCAAAATCGACTTTTTCATCAATATCAAGTGGTAAATTTGTTGTTACTACTCCTAACTTAAATCTTGAACCATAATCTTTATTTGTAAGAATGGCATTTCGACCTATTTGGCCAAGTCCTGCATCTTCTGCTATAAGAGCAGGCATAACAAGATAATTAGCATCAACATGATTTCTTGCCTCATAACCTAAACTTCTAATATAATATGAAATAATCATTCCTATTATAGCTACATCAACATAGCTTTTAGATGTTGCGATAACTTCAGAAATCATAGGAGCTCTATTAACCATATCTAAATCCATCTCACAACCAAAGGCTATGGCATATTTATGATTAAGATTAACTTCTTCGCCATAATTTTCTTCATACCTACCTCTATGTGTATAAATATGTTTATCTTGCAGTTTAGTTATTCCAACCATACAAGCACCATATAATGATGCGATTCCTTTAATTTTTTTCGTAAAAGTCTTACTATCTCCATCTATTTTTTTAGGTGAAACATCTCCTTCACATAAATCTTTAATATCTCTTAAAAAAGCAAAAGCACTTCCTGCAATGGGTGAATTAAGTTTATTATATGTAGTTGTACCTTCCTCTAATAATTCTGGTCTAGTTCTAAAGCTATCATCAATATTCTTTTTTTCTGGATTTTTAGCATAATAGTCTTTATAAACATCGCTATCTTTTTTATAATGAACTCTTGCGAACATAGTATCTCTTTCATCAATTCTTTTCAATTAAATCATCCCCTTTTGATTTTATCTTATATTATAGTAATTATTGTAGAATATTGGAATATAAAAGTCATTAGAAAAATAAAGAATAAGTTTTTATATAAAGTAAAAACATTTTTAGTGTATTTTAGAAAAAAATGTAAAAGATATAAATAACAATTTATTTATTTTTTGAAAGGAGATTAAAATGAAAAATATAAAATATGTACTACTATGTTTAATAATGATAATGGCGACAACACTAAGAATAGATGCAACAGAAAATGAAAATAAATACATACTAGGTGGAAATTTAATTGATGAATCTATCATAGATGAAGATTTAGAGGTAGTTGATAGTAGAGAAGAGTATTATGACTTAGAACGATTTTTTAGACCATCAGATATGACTATATTAAATGATGAGAATCTTAATATTTTGAAGGAATTTTATAATAAAAATCCATATAAAATGGATTTACCATCAAAACCGTTTAGATCAGGAAAGGATACTGTAGTAAATTATTTTAATGTGCTTAGAGAAGCGGCGAATCCAGTGGAAAATAATGAAACAGGTTGCGGTTCATTGGGAGATGTTAAAGCGCCATATCCAGTAGCATATAATTTTCTATCTAAATCTTATCAAAAAGAATTGCCGTATAAAAATTTCTTAGATTCTTTTAAAAACATGCTTCACATTAACTTGATTAAAGTAAACAATGTTCCTGCTGATAAAGATAAGCCAGGATTATTAAAATATTTTGTAGAGCTGGAAGTTATTGAAGGCTCCACAGAAAATAAAGGGCTATTTGCATATTATTATGGATATATATATTTGGATAAAGAAAATGATGGTTATAAAATTGTAAAGATGGATTATAGTAGTGAGAATTATTTATGTGCACCATATCATGGATGGGCATATGATGCTCAAACTTTTGTAGAAATAGAATATGGAAATTGGTGCTCATTAGTTGAGGGTGATGTAATTGTTAATGAAGACGGATATGAAAAAAGAGCATATTATAAAGATAAAGATGATAATGAATATTACGTACTTTTTTATGAATTAACAAATGGAGTAGATAAAAAAATAGCTGATTACAAAAAAAATAAGGATAATCAATGGGAAGTAATTTATATTAATCCAGAAAAATGTATACAAAATAAAGAATCAGAAGGGAATAAGGAATCATAATAAAATCATAGTAATTAATAATATATGATAAAAATAAATAAAATATAACTACGAAAAAGAAAATAAAATATTATTATTTATCAAAAATTATGAACAAAATAATACTCTTATAAATACAATTATATTAAGGAAGTGGTAGTGGTAATATCTCAAACTAACACATGAAACTCTTCAAAGGGCTTGTCATATACTTTAAAAGCAAAGCTCATTCAAGGGTATAAAACAAATTCTTTTGGGTAGATAACAGTAAGCCACTTCCTTAGTATATTTTATAACATTAAGCTAAACTAATGGTTTAGCTTTTTATATTTGATATAAAAATTTGTACATTTGTTGATAATATAACTAGAAACAATTAATATATATGTATAATTGCAATTATTTGGTAAAAAAATTTTTATTGTGGAAGGAAATAAATATGGTAGAATCCTATAAAAGTATTAATAAATTTTTAGGCATATATATATTATTATCTATTCTCGTATGTCTTACGATAAATAAATTCAATATATTGATTCCATACTATGTAGCTATTACATTTGCAAGCATGATAGGTATATTGAGTTTTATAATAAATGAAATATATCTAGATATAACAAGTAATATTATATATAAAAATATCTCGTATTTATTTGCTTATCTAGGTGTATTAAAGCTATTACTAATTCTATACAATATATATCAAAATAATGTTTTTAATATAACGGTAAAATCCATGGATAATATAAATTTATTGGTAGAAGCTTTTTTATTTTATTTAATAATTCATACATATAGGATGAAATATAATTTTAAGAAAATCATATATATAATGACTTTTTCTATTATAACTTTATACTCTATTCTTATGTATTGTAATACTAATCATATGTTACAAAAAAACATATTAAAAATAAATTTAATAGTGTTAGTATTTGGTATGATTATTCAGTGTATAAATTTATTTGACTTAAAAAAGATGAATAAACATTTAGATGTTAATACTATAAATGATTTAACTATAATAATAATTTCTAAATTGGGAATAGGATTAGTACTTTTCACTGGAGAGACTTTTGATAAAAATAATATGGAATATATATTATTTTTTATTGTAATAGTATTAAATATAATATGCTCTTACACGGTGACTAGGTTATTAATTAGAGATATAATAAAAAAACCTAATAAAAATTTATATGATAATCTTATTAAAGAAAAAAATAAATTTGAAGAAATATTGATAGATATTAAAGATAAAAAAGAAGAAATAAGAAAATATAAAAATTGGGTAGAGGAGTCTTTAATGATAATTCCATTGGGAATAATATTATGTGAGGACAATAAAATAATATTTATTAATAAACAAATGAAATCATATTTAAATATAAAAAATGTTAGTGAAATAATAGGATTTGATTATGAAAGATTGATTATGAGTAGAAGTAATAAAATATGTGGAAATAAACTTTTAACTAATAATGTTAGATTAAAATTTAAAGATAATGAATTTTTAGGTGAAGAAATTAATATTAAAGATAATGAAAAAGACTCCATATTAAATATGATAATAATACAAGACTTGAATGCAAAAATTCAAATAGAAAAGTTAAAAAATACATTAGAACAAAACAAAATAATAGAGTTAGGACGAAATGAGATGTTATCAAATATATCTCATGAATTTAAAACACCTGTTAATGTAATATATTCGACAGCACAGTTACTTGATTTAGAGAAAACACAAAATGATTATAAAAAGTTACATGAATACAATATTTTAATAAAAAGAAATTGTGATAGATTAATTAGAATGATTAATAATTTTATTGACTCAACTAAATTTGAAGCAAATATAATAAATATGGATTTAAAAATAATAAATATAGTATCTTTAGTAGAAGATTTAACTATGTCTATTATAAATTTTGCTCAAAATAAAAATATTGAAGTTATATTTGATACTGAAGAAGAAGAAATATATATTTTAGCAGATATAGATTTTATTGAAAGAATTATACTTAATGTTTTATCAAATGCTATAAAGTATAATAGCGAAAATGGGAGCATATTTGTAAATATCATAGATGAAGAAAATAAAGTAATTATTGAAATAATTGATACAGGATTTGGAATACCAGGAAACAAATTAAACAAGCTATTTAATCGCTTTGAAAGATTTGATAACAATAATTTATCCCATGAAGAAGGAACAGGACTAGGACTAAATATAGTAAAACAAATGGTTGATGCTTTAAAAGGAGATATAAAAGTAGTTAGTAAAGAAGGAGAAGGAACTACAATAAGGATTATATTTGATAAACAAAGTAAAAAAGAAGATCAAATAACTGATACTTATGATGGGATGTCAAGAAGAGTAGCATTGGAATTGTCTGATATATAATGCTAAATTATTGAAGTTTACATAGTAATTACAAATATTAATATCGAAATTTATAATTTTTTATAAGATAAATACAAATACTATTTATATATAATAACCTTTTAAGGAAGGAGATTTTAATATGAAAAGTATTGAATGTATTGAACACTATATGGATCTAAATAAAAAACTTAGAAAAGCTATAATATTTGGTGCAGCAACTGCCGGAGTAGCAGCAGGTGCATATATAGGTGCAAGAAAAATAATAGGGTTAATTGAAGATAAGAAATTGGCAAGATACTATGAGGATGGAATAGAAGAAATTTTTAGAGATAAAGAAAGAATGCAGTTTTATGAAGATGAATTTATAAGACAAGAAGAGGAAGAACAAGAAAATTTAGAAAAGGCAGTGAATGAATTTAATTCTAGAAGATTGAGAAGAGATGAATGTCCTCATTGCTCAGAAAATAAACAAAGTATTAAAAATAAACGAAGAGAAAAAAATCAATCATATAAACCTAATAATGAGTATTATGGATAATAAGAGAAAAATAAGCCATTTTTAATGGCTTATTTTTATGTTAATTTAATGGAATATTATTAATATTCAAAAAATATGCTATAATTAAGATAGCATTTATATATGACATAATATTATTTAAACTAAAATGTAGACTATTAAAATATATTAGGGGGATATTGTAATGGTAGCAAAAATTTATAATAGTAAAAAAGAAATTGATACTTCTAAATTAAGAGCTTTTGCAGAAATCAATTTAAGTAATTTTAAGCATAATATAGAGGTTATTTCAAATATGTTAGATGAAAATTGTGAAATTGTAGGAGTAGTAAAAGCTAATGCCTATGGTCATGGAGCTGTAGAAGTGGCTACTTATTTTGAAAGTATTGGAATAAAACATTTTGCAGTAGCATGTATTAGTGAAGCTATAGAATTAAGAGAAGGAAATATTAAAGGCGAAATAATAGTTCTAGGATATACACCTGTTTGCCAAAAGGATGAACTAATAAAATATGATTTAACACAGACTTTAGTAAATAGTAAATATGCTAAAGAATTAAGTGAATTACCAGGAACAGTTAAATGTCATGTGGCTCTTAATACGGGAATGAATAGAATAGGTGAAAATAGAGAACACATAGAGGATATTAAATCGATATATAATTTAAAAGATATTCATGTTACAGGTATATTCTCGCATTTATGCAGAGCTGATAGCAAAGTAGAAGAAGATATATTATTTACTAGAAAACAAATTGAAAATTTTGATTATATAATTGATAACCTAGAAAAGGAAAAAATTAACCTAGGAGAAGTTCATTTACAAAACTCTTATGGAATAACATCTTATAGAGAAATACATAGAGATTTAGCGAGACCAGGCATTATATTATATGGTGTACCTTGTGACCCATGTGATGATATATTAAGTAAATTACCTGAAAATGAGCAATTTAAACCAACAATGTCTTTAAGATGTAGGGTAGCTATGGTAAAAGAAGTAGGCGTAGGTGAAAATATAGGTTATGGAAATAACTTTATTACTCCAAGACCAATGAAAATAGCTACGATTACAATTGGATATGCAGATGGGTTTTCTAGAGCAGTATCTAAAAAAGATTTTAAGGTTTTAATAAATGGTCAATTCGGAAGAATAATAGGTAATGTTTGTATGGATCAAACAATGGTAGATGTGACTGATATAGAAGATGTTAAAGAAGGAGATATAGTAACATTATTTGGAGAAGATGGAGAGTATTATTTACCAGTTAATCAATTAAGCAGACTAAGTGGAACGATAACAAATGAGACATTGAGCTGTATAGGTAGTAGAGTAGAAAGAGTATATCATTACTAATTAAAATATTATACAAAAAGAAACTGTAGATCGTAATGTCTACAGTTTTTATTATTTTAAAATTAGTTTAACATTCTATAAATAAAATTAGTATGTTCATTCAAAATATTAATTCCGATAAGGATTAATATTATACCACCAATAATCTGAGAGTAGTTTTTAAAGATTGGTCCTAAAATTTTACCAATCATAACTCCTAAGAAACATAAAACAAAAGTAATTATTCCTATGCTTAAACAAAGTGGTATTATATGTACATTTAAAAAAGCAAAGCTAACTCCAACAGCAAGAGCATCTATACTAGTAGCAATAGATAAAATTATTAATTCTGTATTATCTAATTCATCATCGCAAGTTACAGTTAATTCTGGATTCTTACTATCTTCATAGGCTTCAAATATCATTTTAAGTCCTATAAAAGATAATAAAAACAAAGCAATCCAGTGATCTACAGCCGTGATATATGATTGGAACCTAATACCTATAAACCATCCAATAAATGGCATTAATCCTTGAAATAGTCCAAATGAGAAAGCAATTTTAAAAGATATAAAAGGTGTAATTTTTCTGAGAGTCATACCCTTTGTCACTGAAACAGCAAAGGCGTCCATGGCTAAAGCAAATCCAGTTAATAATGTTGTTAAAAGTCCCATAAATATGTCCTCCTTAGTAATAATCAAAACATTATTATTAATTCTTATTACTTACAATATATTTAAGATAGATACTTATTATTCTTAAATAAAAACTTAAAATTATTATAAAACTATAAATTCTAGAGGAAGAATAAAAAAAGAAAATATATCCATAATATAATTATGAAATAATTATGAGGAAATATCAGGAAGGTAAAATAAATGAAAATGTGGATTTGCCCAATATGTGGATATATTATAGAAAATGAAAAACCAAGGATTTGTCCTGTATGTAATACGTCTTGTGAAGAATTTAAAGAATTTAATCTAAAAAAAGAAGATAGGGCAAATTTAGATGAAAATATAGGAATAGCAAAAGAAGCAGATGATAATATGATTTGTGACTTAAGAAGTATTTTTTCGAAGGAATGCTTAGAAGTTGGTATGTATTTAGCTATGAGCAAAGTTGCTCATAAAGAAGGATATATGAAGGTGGGCGAAATTTATAAAAAAATAGCCTATGAAGAAGCAGAACATGCATCAATATTAGCAGAGCTTTTAGGAGAAGTAGTTAAACCTTGGACAGAAGAAAATTTAAAATCAATTATAGAAGATGAATATGAAGCAATACAAAGTAAATTGAAATTAGCTAAAAAAGCAAAAGAGATGGGAATAGATACTATTCATAATGTGTTAAATGAAATGTGTAAGGATGAAGCTAGACATGGAAAAGAGTTTTTAAGTTTATTAAATGAATACTTTTTAGAACGATAAAATATATGAACATATTTATATATTTTGAATATAATACTTTTGAATAGTAAATAAATATTATAATATTTAAGTTCAAAATATAATTAGAAACATAATAAAAAGTTGTTGCTTTTATTTAGAAGTTAATTTACAATATTAAAAATATATAGAAAATACGATGAAAAAGAGAGTAGACTATATGTTGATTTATAGAGAACAAAGGATGGTGGAAGCTTTGTATGATACTTTAGTTGAAGAACACTTTGGAGTGGTTAGCCGAAATTTATATTAAAGAGTAGGCCTAAACGGAATCCTACCGTTATCTAGGAAACGTATCGAAAATTAATTCTGTACGTAATTAAGGTGGACTAAAAATAGTCAACTAGGGTGGTACCGCGTAAATATCACGTCCCTATACTTTTGTATAGGGACGTTTTTTAATTGTAAAAAATTATATCTTTTATATAACATATTGATAAAAGATATAAAATCAAATTTATTAAGAGAGCAACAGAGCTAATTTTCAGCTCTATGACGATACAAGCAGATCGAAGATTTAATGTATAAAAATAATAAAAGAAAGGATTGAAGAAAATGGCACAGTTAGAAAGAGCATTTTATGACAAGGGAAAAGATAAAGGTTTGGAAAGAATATTTATAAATGAATTAAATGATTGTATAAATCAAAAAGTATTACTTAGGGGTTGGGTACACAAAATAACTGATTTAAGCCATGTAGTATTTATAAAATTAAGGGATAAGTCTGGAGTAATTCAGCTAGTTTGTGAAAAAGAACAAATTGAAGATTTGAGATTGGAAAATGCTGTAGAAGTTGTGGGAAAAGTATGTAGCAATGAAAAAGCACCTGGTAAAATAGAAGTATTAGTTGAAAAATTTGAGATTTTAGGAAGTACTTACTATGATAAACTTCCATTTGAAATTAACAGTTTTAAAAATAAGGCAGCATTGGAAACTCAATTAGATCATAGAACAATTGCTCTTAGAAGACCTGAGATAAGAGCCATATTTAAAATACAAAGTGAAATTGAAACAGCTTTTAGAGATTATTTAAAAGAAAGAAATTTTGAACAAATTCATACAGCAAAAATTATAGATTCATCAACAGAAGGTGGATCAGAAATGTTTACTATAAATTACTTTGATAGAAGGTCTTTTTTAGCACAATCACCTCAGTTTTATAAACAAATGATGGTAGGAGCTGGATTTGAAAGAGTTTTTGAGATAGGTCATGCTTATAGAGCAGAGCTTCATAATACATGGAGACATTTAAATGAATACGTTAGTTTAGATGTCGAAATGGGATTTATTAAAGATGAATTTGAATTAATGGACTTAGAAGAAGGTTTTATAAACTATTTATTTAATCATTTAAATAAAGTTTGCAAAAAAGAGCTTGAAATGTATAAAATAGACTTACCTAATGAGGTGTTTATTCCAAGAATAACTTTACAGGAAGCTCATGCAATATTACTAGATAAATACAATAAGAAATCTCCAATTGGAAATATAGATGCAGAAGGTGAAGTATTGATTTCTAAATATGTTAAAGAAAAATACAATTGTGATTTTGTATTTTTAACTAAATATCCTGTTAGCAAAAGACCTATGTATACGATGACAGATGATGAAAATAAAGAATTAACTAAAAGTTTTGATTTAATATATGATGGTTTGGAAATAACTACAGGTGGTCAAAGGATTAATGATTATGAAATGTTAAAAGAGAATATAATTAAATTTGGATTAAATCCAGAGGAATTTGATTTTTATTTAGAAACATTTAAATATGGTATGCCTCCACATGGAGGATTTGCCATAGGACTTGAGAGACTTACTATGAAAATATTAAAACTTACAAATATTAGGGAGGCGACTCTTATACCAAGAGATATGAAGAGATTAACTCCATAAATAATAAAAATTAAAGGAAGGGTGAAAAAAATGGCAATTACGAAAGAAGATGTTAAGTATATTGCAAAGTTAGCTAAACTTCAATTTAGTGAAGAAGAAGCTACAGTATTTGCAGGTGAATTTGAAAATATTTTAGAACAATTTAAAACTTTAGATAAACTACATTTGGAAGGTGTAGAAATTGAAAAACCAAAAGTTGCAGTAGTTAGAAAAGACATATGTAAAAAATGTGATATAGATGATTTATATAGAAATTCTAAAAAAATGAGAGAAACTTTCATAGAAGTTCCTAAAATCATTGAGTAGGAGGATGCTTAAATGAAAAATTATAGTATAAAAGAACTAGTAAATAAAATACAAAATAAAGAAATTTCCTGCGAAGAAGTTGTAAGTTATTATATTAAAAATATAAAAGAAAAAGAAGAAAGTATAAATGCATTTATATCATTACAAGAAGAAAAAGCTTTGAAAAAAGCTAAAGAATTGGATGAAAAAATTGCTAAAGGAGAAAATGTGGGCAAACTATCAGGCATTCCTATTGCTATAAAAGACAATCTTTGTACAAATGGAGTAGCAACAACTTGTGCATCTAAAATGTTAGAAGATTTTATTCCTCCTTATGATGCAACAGTTATAAAAAAATTACAAGAAGAAGATGCTATATTAATAGGAAAAACAAATTTAGATGAATTTGCTATGGGATCTTCAACAGAAAATTCAGCTTTTAAAATTACAAAAAATCCAATAGATAAGTCTAGAGTTCCTGGAGGATCATCTGGAGGATCAGCAGCAGCTGTAGGGGCTAATATGGTTCCACTAGCTTTAGGATCTGATACAGGTGGATCTATAAGACAGCCAGCATCATTTTGTGGGATTATTGGTATGAAGCCAACTTATGGCTTAGTATCTAGATTTGGACTAATTGCTTTTGGTTCATCTCTTGACCAAGTAGGTCCATTTTCTATGACTGTGGAAGATAATGCTTATTTATTAAATATATTGGCAGGAGAAGATGATTTAGATGGAACTAGTGCTAAAAATCTTGAAGTAAAAGACTATACTGAAGGGATTGACTCTGGAATAAAAGGAATGAAAATAGGTATTCCTGTAGAGTTTATTGAAGAAGAAGGATTAGATGAAGAAATAAAAGAAGCTATATTTAAAGATATAGAAGTTCTAAGAGAGCTTGGAGCAGAAGTAGAAGAATTTTCACTACCTGTTACAAAAGATGGGCTTGCTCCTTATTATATAATATCTTCAGCAGAGGCAAGCTCTAATTTAGCAAGATTTGATTCCATAAGATATGGATATAGAACAAAAGACTATGATTCTGTGGAAGAACTAGTAGAAAAGAGTAGAAGTGAAGGATTTGGAAAAGAAGTAAAAAGACGTATAATGCTTGGAACTTATGCATTATCTTCAGGATATTATGATGCTTACTACAACAAAGCACAAAAATTTAGAGCTAAATTAAAGCATGACTTTAAAGAAGCATTTAAGAAATACGATATTATTATTGGACCAGTATCCCCAATACTTCCTTTTAAAATAGGAGAAAGATGTGAAGATCCAACAGCTATGTATTTAGCTGATATTTATACTATAAATATTAACTTGGCAACAGTGCCAGCACTATCTATGCCAGGAGGCAAAAGTAGTGAAGGTCTTCCTATAGGACTTCAATTGATAGGAGATGTATTTACGGAAGATAAAATTTATAAAGTTGCTTATGCATTAGAGAAAAAACTAAATCTAAACTTTGAAAGAGAGGTGTAATTTATGTTACTAGAAACTGTTATTGGTTTGGAAATACATGCAGAACTAAAAACAAATACTAAAATATTTTGTTCTTGTTCCACAGAATTTGGAGCTAAACCAAATGAAAATACATGTCCCATATGCCTGGGAATACCAGGAACTCTACCAGTTTTAAATGAAGAAGTTGTTAATTTAGCAATAAAAGCTGGAAGAGCAGTAAACTGTACAATAAATAATTATAATAAAATGGATAGAAAAAACTATTTTTATCCAGACTTAACTAAAAACTATCAAACATCACAATATGATTTACCTATGTGTGTAAATGGTATGGTGAATTTTACTTACGAAGGAAAAGAAGTATCTGTTAGAATTAGCAGAATACATATAGAAGAAGATGCAGGAAAACTTGTCCATTTGGAAGATGAACCAGTATCTCTTATAGATTACAATAGAGCTGGAGTACCACTTGTTGAAATTGTTACAGAACCAGATTTAAGATCACCTGGAGAAGCAGCAGCATTTATGAGAGAGTTAAAGGGAATACTTGAATATGCTGAAATATCAGATTGCCGTATGGAACAAGGTTCCATAAGATGCGATGCAAATATATCCATAAGAACCTATGGACAGGAAGAATACGGAACAAAAGTAGAAATAAAAAATATAAACTCTTTTAGAGAAGTTCAAAAAGCTTTGGAAAAAGAAGAAAAAAGACAAAAAGAATTATATCAATATAAAGAAGAATATAAAATAAAACAAGAAACTAGAAGATGGGATGCTGGAAAAGGTAAAACTTTATCAATGCGTTCGAAAGAAGAAGCTCATGACTATAGATATTTTCCAGAACCAGATTTGACACCTATAATAATACCGCAGGAAAAAGTTGATACTATAGAAAAATCATTGCCTGAAATGCCAATAGAAAAAAGAGCTAGATTTGTAAAAGAGTACGGAATAAACGAAAAAGAGGCTTCTATAATAATAGGAAGTAAGGTTTTAGCTGGATTTTACGAAGAAATTGTAAAGGAAGGTGGAAATCCTAAAACAGCTTCTAACTACATTTTAGGTGACTTACTTCGTTTATTAAATGCTAATAATATGGAACCAGAATATATAAAAATTTCACCTAAAAACTTAGTTGACTTATTTAAAATAATTGAAGAAGGTAAAATAAGTAATACAGCAGGAAAAGAAGTATTCAAAGAAATGTTTGAAAGTAATAGGCCTGTTTTAGAAATTATTGAAGAAAAAGGATTATCTCAAATTAGTTGTTCTGATGAAATAGAAAAACTTGTTGATGAAGTTTTAAATAATAATCCTAAGTCAATAGAAGATTTTAAAGCTGGAAAAATTAAAGCAGTAGGATTCTTAATGGGTCAAGTAATGAAAGCTTCAAAAGGAAAAGCAAATCCTCAAGTAGCAAAACAAATGATAGAAGAAAAACTTAAAAATAAGTAAATTAATGAGAATTACTCACTATTTTAAAGTAGGGAGTAATTTTTTTGGAAAAAAAATAATAATTAAAGGATTGTATAAATAAATATGGAATAAATATAAAAATATGGGGTAAATATGTGAAGATTAAATGGAGGAAAACTTATGGATTATCATATGAAAAATAAAAACAAATGTATGACTATAAAGTTTATAATGATCATAATATTTTTATCTTTTATTTATTTAATAATAAGATTTGACAATATACTATTGCCTATAGACATGGCTAATGAAAATGTAGAGCTTACAATCACTTCCTTATCAATATTTTTTTATTTGATTTCATTATATGCAACTATATATTACTACAAAGAAAAAAATAATGAAATGATGTTTTTTTATATTATTTACTTTACGTTATCTTTATTATTATGTTTTTTAAGGCATCCTATTTTATTAGTGGATATAAATGAGAGAGCTTTAATAAATATATTCTTAGTTAATAAAATAATTATATTATTATCAATTTTTCCAAATATAAAGCTTAAATATAGAATATTAGAGAATAAAAGTATTTTTTTCATAGGAGTTCTATTTGCATGTATTTCAATATTCTTTTTAGAACTTATATTCAATACTAACAAAGTATTGTTAGAGACAAATATAATTCAATTTTTAATTCTTTGTGGAATTACAATTTATATATTTGTAATATATGTTTATTTCAAAAAATTTATAAAAACAAATGATTACCTATATATTTTGTTATCAATAATTTTATTATCAAGTTGCATAAAAAATATTTATATAATATTATTTTACAATGATAGTATGACAAATTATAAATATATAATTTTATTATTGTTGATATCTTATACTAGCTTGATAATATATTCTTTTGGTTTGTTATATTTAAGTAATTTAGATATTAAGAACAAATTAAAAAGTATACAGGATTTAGATATATTTTATAATATATTAGATAATAAATTTAATGATAAAGAAATATACATATTTGATATAGATGGATTTATAATTTATGCAAATGAGCAAGTTAGAAAAAGGTATAATATTCATGAAAATAGTTTGAATTTTTTTGAGGAAATAAGCAAGATGTGTAAAATAGCTTATGAAGGTTTAGAAGAAGAAATTAGACACAATATACTTAATTCTATTAAAAGTAATAAAAAGTGGAGTGGAGTCATAGATAAGAGTGACGGAGATGAAAGGTTTCTAGAAATTGATAAAGTTGTCAGTACGCAATATGGTGAAGTACTTATTGTTCAAATAAGTCAGAATGAAGAAATAATAAAATTAAAAAAAGAGATAGAGGAAAAAAATATATTATTTGACATAATAACTAAAAAAGCTGGAGATTTAATAACAATAGTAGATAATAATAAAAATATAAAATATTTAAATGATGAGTCATGTAATGTATTAGGTTACTCAAGAGGAGAGCTTATAGGAAAAAAATTGGATGAAATTGTAATAGGAGGTACGAACATTTTGTATACAAATAAATTCCAAGAAATTTCTTTAAGATGTAAAAATGGAGAAACGATAGATATAGAAACAATAAGCTCACCAACTAGTGAAAATAATGAGGATGGTTGGATACTTATAGCAAGAAATATAACTTATAGACGTGACCTTAAAAACTTAAAAGAAAAATATGATGAAATAAAGATTCATAATAAGTTGAAAAGTGATTTTTTTGCTAACTTATCCCATGAATTAAAAACTCCATTAAATATATTTTATTCAATTATTCAGGTTTTAGATTTAAATGTAGAGAAAGATGCAAATGATTTTAAACAAGCATATAAAAAATATAATAAAGGTTTAAAAGTGAATTTTTATAGGATGTTTAAAATGATAACAAACTTAATAGATTTAACAAAATTTGATTCTAATTTTGAAAAAGTAAAATTTAATAATTATGATATAGTGAAATTATGTGAAGATATTTCATTATCTGTCATAACTTATGCTGAACAGAAAAATATTGAAATAGTATTTGATACAGAAAAAGAAGAGGAGATAATTAGATGTAATGGGGAATACATGGAAAGAATAATGTTAAACATTTTATCAAATGCAATTAAATTTACTCCAAGAGGAGGAGAAATATTTATTAATTTATTTTTTGATAATGAATTCGTTCATATAAAAATTAGAGATAGTGGTATAGGTGTTCCAAAAGAAAAAATAGACAGTATTTTTGAAAAGTTTGTAAGGGTAGATAAATCATTTAATAGAGAAAATGAAGGTAGTGGTATTGGTTTAAGTATAGTAAAATCTTTGGTAGAGTTACTTGAAGGAGAAATATCATTAAAAAGTGAAGAAAATAAAGGCAGCGAGTTTACAATTTCTTTACCAAATATAAAATTGAATGAAAAAGATTTATATGAAATGCCAACAGATCATATAGTGGATGCACAAAAGATTACTTTAGAGCTTTCTGATATATATGATGTTTTTTAAGACTTAGAATTTTCTAAGCCTTTTTTGAGTTAAAATATTATTTAGTGGAAAATTTTCACACTATAACATAAACTAAGATATACTATTTATATATGCGAAATTTTAAAGGGGAGAAAATAAAAAATATATATGAAAAAATTATATAAAAATTCTATTCAAAGATTAATATTTTTCTTTTTAACTTTGGCAGTACAAATATATATTATTTTTTTAGTGATTTTAACGTGCAGAGAATATTTTTTATACTTTTATATAGCATCTTTAGTAATTGGATGTATCTTAGTAGTATATATATTAAATGGTAAAAGTAATCCGAGCTATAAAATTGCATGGATAGTACCAATACTAATACTGCCCATATTTGGAGGAACATTTTATCTTATTTATGGTGGAAATAAATTAAGTAAAAGAGAAAAGAAAAAGATGAAATCTCAAAATATAAAAATGAAATCATCATTAATTCAAGATTATGATGTATTAGAAAGATTGGGGAAACAAAACGAGCATGCTAAAAATCAATCTTCATATATATTGAATTATGCCAATTGTCCTATATATGAAAATACTTATAATGAATATTTATCTCCAGGAGAAGTTAAATTTGAAATATTAGTTAAAGAATTAAAAAAAGCAAAACATTTTATATTTCTAGAGTATTTCATTATTGAAGAAGGGATAATGTGGAATACAATTTTAGATATTTTAAAGGAAAAAGTTAAAGAAGGCGTAGATGTAAGAGTAATTTATGATGATGTTGGATGTGTAATGAAGTTACCTTATCGATATTCAGATGAATTAAAAAAATATGGTATTAAATGTAGAGTATTTAATCCGTTTGTACCCATATTTACCAATAGATTAAATAATAGAGATCATCGAAAAATAACAGTAATAGATGGATATGTGGGGTTTATGGGTGGCATTAATTTAGCTGACGAATATATAAATGCCTACGAAAAGTATGGTCATTGGAAGGATGCAGCCATATTAATCAAGGGAGATGCGGTATTTAATTTAACAGTAATGTTTTTAAGTATGTGGGATTTTATAAACAATACTGATGATGATTATTTAAATTATAAGCCAGAAAAATATACAAATGAGAAATATATAGGTAGAGGATATATACAGCCTTTTGATGATAGTCCACTAGTAAATGAACCTATTGGGGAAACTGTATATTTAAATCTAATAAATAAGGCAAAAAATTATATCTATATAAATACTCCTTATTTGATAATAGATAATGAAATGGCAACATCATTGAAAATAGCGGCGAAATCAGGTATAGATGTAAGAATTGTTACACCTCATATTCCTGATAAATGGTTTGTCCATGCAGTTACAAAGTCATATTATCACTCATTTATAAAGGATGGTATAAAAATTTATGAATATACACCAGGATTTATGCATTCTAAAACTTTTGTAGTTGATGATGAGTATGCGGTGGTAGGTAGTATAAATTTAGATTTCAGAAGTTTATATCTTCACTTTGAATGTGGTGCATGGTTATATAATACGGATAGTGTATTAAAAGTAAGAGATGATTTTGTAAAGACTTTAGAAAAGTGTCAAAAAATAAGTCTAAAAGAGTGTGAAGATATAAAATGGCCTGTTAAATTTGGTCGATTAATACTTCGCTTATTTTCACCATTATTATAAAGAAAAATCTTCCTTGATACTATAGAAGGAAGATTTTTTATTGCTTTGATTCAAGATTATTATTTAAATAGATATTCTTATTATTTAATAATTAGTTCATAATAAAGGATAAAAACAAGAAATATAGAATTTCAATAGGAATATATAATAAAAAACTTTTAGGGGGAGGACAGGAATGATAAATAATAATGTTTTAAAAGAGTTAATGTCTAAAGTAAATAAATCATTTTATATATATGATGAGGAAGAAATTTTAAAGGCAATTAATATATTACAAGATAAATTCAGTGAATTTGAGATTTTGTATTCTATTAAGACTAATCCAAATAAAAATATAGTAGAACTTATAAGTAAGAATAGTATAGGCGCTGATGCCGCATCTGCTAAAGAAGTGGAAATATCAAGTGCAGCTAATATAAATAAAGAAAATATAATTTATTCTTCACCAGGAAAAAGAAGAAAAGATATTGAAGAATCTATGGATAAATGTATAATAACAGCTGATAGTTATAATGAATTAAGTTTATTAAATGAAATTGGAAAAGATAGAAATATTCAATTGGAAGTAGGTTTAAGAATTAATGGTAATTATAATGTATTTGGAGGAAAGCCTCTAAGTAGTAAGTATGGTGTTGATGAAGAAAGCTTATTAGATTACAAAGACTTTATAGATAATCTAAATAATATTAAAATTATAGGAATTCATGTACACCTTCAGTCACAAATTTTAGATTATGAAACTATTTATAATTACTATGAGTATGTATTGGAGCTTGCTTTATTTTGTAAAGATAAAATGAATTTTAATCTTAAATTTATTAATTTTGGTGGAGGATTAGGTATATCATATGGTGATTCTTATAA
>OKWN01000298.1_pt1 | contig 28071 bp, 28 predicted proteins | sample 1607151 | NCBI WGS metagenome assembly OKWN01 (sample SAMN07501046, study PRJEB24779) | human gut metagenome | isolation source: stool | host: human infant | place: USA: Pittsburgh, PA | reverse complement strand
CTAAGTCTCTTTGAAAACTTCATTTGAATATTCCCCCTTATAAACATATGAATTGATTATTATATCTCAATCTAATTTAATATTAGCATAATGGCGAATAAACCGCATTACTATAAAAAAATATATTTCCAAAAAATAGAATAAATATCTTAATTATTTTTTATACAATCTTTTTAATTAGACACAATGAGATTTCAATAGTGCGATAATAATTAAAGTGAATATATTAAATATTTACAAAGGAACTTTGTTAAAATATAATTTATGTAAGACCGTATTATAAAATAAATAACCTTTGAATAAGGCTTTAAATTAGGAGTTTGTGATGAAGGAACTTGGTGTAGATACATTAAATCATAGTAAGGTAATAATAGCTAGAGGGCGACAAGATAGGCCTATGGATAAAGTAAAAAAAGATATAAATAAAGAAGAGAATGAAGAATATGATAAAGATTGTCCTTTTTGTAGAGGAAATGAAGAAAATATTTCGCAGGAGACTGATGTAATAAATAAAAATAATCAATGGGTAGTGAAATCTGTAAAAAATAAATATCCAATAATAGATGATAACCCTTTAAGTGAAATTAAAGGAGAACATGATGTAATAATAGATACATATAAACATAATGGAAATTTTTTTAATATGAATGAAGAAGAGTTTTATTACTTATTATTAATATATAAAAATAGATTTAAAGATTTCAAAGAAAATAAAAATGTTAAGTATATTTGTTTATTTAAGAATCATTTAAGAGATGCTGGAGCATCTCTAATGCACTCACATTCTCAAATTTTATCGTTACCATTTATTCCTCCAGACTTAAGAGAAGAATATAAAGTTTGTGATGAGTTTTACAAAAAAATGGGTATAAATATGTATAAATATATTATTCAAGAAGAGATTAAGTATGAAAAAAGACTTATACATAATGACGAAGATTTTTTTGTGTTTGTGCCTCAGGTGTGTAGATTTAGTGGAGATACAGTAATTATACTTAAAGAAAACATATATTTTTATGAAATGGATGATAATAAATTAAAACAACTTTCTGTTATATTAAAGGAATTATTCGGTAAATTATATGATGAACATGGTAATTGTCCTTTTAATTTATATATTCATAGTCACCCGATAAATGAAAAAGAGGACTATAAAGACATATATAATGCACATATTCATATAGTACCAAGAAAATTTAATTTTGGTGGATTTGAATTAAGTACTGGAATGTATGTTTCATCAGTTAAATCAGAAGATATAGCAAGTAAATTAAAATTTGACTAACAAGGAGATAAAAAATGAAACTTATATCATGGAATGTAAATGGAATAAGAGCGTGTGTAGGAAAAAACTTTATGGAATTTTTTGATGAAGTAGATGCAGATATATTTTGTTTACAAGAAACCAAATTACAAGAAAATCAAATTGATTTAAAATTAGAAGGATATTATCAATACTGGAATTATGCTAAAAAGAAAGGGTACTCAGGAACAGCTATATTTACTAAAAAAGAACCAATGAGTGTAACTTATGGAATAGATATTGAAGAACATGATCAAGAAGGTAGGGTTATAACGTTAGAATTTGAAGATTTTCATATTGTAACTGTGTATACACCTAATTCTCAGAATGAGTTAAAAAGACTTGATTATAGAATGAAGTGGGAAGATGATTTTAGAGAGTATTTAAAAAAGCTAGATGATATAAAACCAGTCATAGTATGCGGTGATTTAAACGTAGCACATAAGGAAATAGATTTGAAGAACCCTAAAACCAATAGAAAAAATGCTGGATTTACTGATGAAGAAAGAAATAAATTTACAGAGCTTCTTGAAGTAGGTTTTGTAGATACATTTAGATATTTTTACCCAGATGAAGAAAATATTTATTCATGGTGGTCTTATAGATTTAAGGCAAGAGAAAAGAATGCAGGATGGAGGATTGACTATTTCTGTGCGTCGGAAAAGTTAAAAGATAGGTTAGTAAGTGCTAAAATACATACAAAAGTGCTAGGTTCTGATCACTGTCCAGTAGAATTAGTAATTGAATAATAAAATTAGTCATAATATTAAAATCCTTCCTAGATATTAAAGGAAGGATTTTTTAATCTTTTAAATTATTTTTTTCTTGGGAAGATTTGCTTCTTCTACCCATTTTATAAGCAAGATGGATAATTTTTTTTTCTTCCTTGTTTAAGTCCCTATTTAGAATCTTTTTAAACTCACTGAAAATATTATCATAATTTACTTTTCTCTTTGTGACAGACTTCTTTTTATCATCATTATTAAAATTATAATTTTTAGTTTCTATTTCATCATTAAAAATTTTTTTAAATACGAGAGATGTATAATAAGCGTCATTTAAAGCATTATGATAAGATTTATCTTGATTTAACTCTAATAAAGTAATTGCATTTTGAAGACCAATACTTTTTCCTGTTGGATTATTGAAATAAACAGAAGCATGATGTTGAACATTTATATAATTGCTAGACAAATTATCTGTAGATAAATTATGATATTTAATATTTCTATACAACTCTTTTAGATCTCCATTACCCCAAACACATAGGATATTTTTCTCTTCATTGATAAAAGACTTAAACATGTTAAATGCTTCAGGAAAGCTAGGCGCATTTTTTACATCTTCATTATTTATATTGGTCATTTTTTTTATGAAGGGATGAATTACCTTATATATATTAGGTTTAACAAAAGTATTAAAAGTATCAATCATATCTAAGTTAGAGTCCAATTTGACAGCGCCTATTTGGATAATCTCAAAAGGACATGTTTCATCCGAAACTGTTTTATTTAGCTTTCTATCAAATCCCTGATTAAACTCTAAATCAAAAACTATATATTCCATAAAATCTTTCTCCTAAAATAATAATTGTGCAAATACTATAATTAAAGAATATAAAATTGAAATAAACTATAATATCTATTTTTAAGTATAACCTATTATTAATAAAAAGTTAAACTTTTTATAGTATTTATATTATTATTAATTATATGATAAATAGGAATAAAAAATATATTGCGAAGAAATATTATATTGTTTATAATAAAATAAATGAAATTACGAATTATTTTGGATTGGAGTAAAAAATAATACGGAATATATTGACTTAAATTTGGAGGTAATTTAAAAAATGAAAAGTTGCAATGACATGTTATATTATGTTAATAAGAATAATTATAATGATGAAGAATTTAAAGAATTAATATCAAAGCATAAAAATATAAGATTCGTATCTTTAGTAGGAGTAGACTTAGGAGGGAATGCAACTGATGAAAAAATTCCTATAGAGTTTTTCTTAGACGATGTAGAAGGATTTTTAAAGTCAGCTATACAAACAGATGGATCTTCTGTTGAATTGTATGATATAGCAACATTAAATAATGCAAAAGTTGATTTAATGCCAGATGTTAATTCAAAATGGTATGTTGATTATAATTTAGAACATATAGATGAAGATACTAATCTTCCAATAGGAACATTAAAAATACCAGCATTTTTAATTCATGACAATAAAAAAGTTTGTTCTAGGGGAATATTACAAAAGGCTGAAAGAAACTTTAAAAAATCTTTACTTGATTTGTTTAAAGAATATCCTCATTTAATAAATAATATAGGTATAGATAGTATAGATGATATAGAGGATATACTTTTAACAGCAGCTACAGAATTAGAGTTTTGGGTAAATACACCAGAAGATAAGGCAGACTTAGAAAAATTAGCAGTATCTCAAAGCTTAAAAGAACAATATTGGAAAAGAACTCATGGAATAATAAGAACATGTCTAGAGAAATCTTTAATTAAGTTACAAAAGTTAGGTATAAGTCCAGAAATGGCTCATAAAGAAGTTGGTGGTATACAAAGTTCAATAAGCATAGAAGGTAAAACAAATCATGCTATGGAGCAATTAGAAGTATCTTGGAAGTTCGATTCACCACTTAGAGCAGCAGATAACCAATTAATAGTAAGAGAAGTAATAGAAGATATATTTACTATGAACGGATTAGAAGTAACATTTAAAGCTAAGCCAATATTCGGAGTAGCAGGAAGTGGCGGTCATGCCCATATAGGAGCAAGTGTTAAATTAAAAAATGGAAAAATTCAAAACTTATTTGCTCCAAAAGACATGAAACAAGATTATTTAAATGAAATAGGATACGGAGCTTTAATGGGATTACTTCATAACTATGAAGTGTTAAATCCAATTGTAACTTGTACAAATGATGGATTTGAAAGATTGGTACCAGGCTTCGAAGCCCCTGTTTGTATAGTAACGTCTCTTGGTCATACTTATGAGGTTCCCTCAAGAAATAGATCTGTACTTGTAGGCCTTGTAAGAGATGCTAAAAATCCAAAATCTTTGAGATTTGAACTTAGATCACCAAACCCTCTTTCAAATGCTTATTTAGTAATAGCAGGATGTTATCAAACTATGTTAGATGGGATTATAGCTACTGCTAAAAGTAAGTTAACAACTAAAGAGCTAGAAAAAGAAATATCTAAGGACTTAGGAGAAGAAAGTTTCTATTTAGAAAAAGATAGAGTATACAGAGATGAAAATGATGTATTTGAATATTATAATGAAGAAGAAAGAAATGTAAGATTTGGTGAACCACCTGCAACAGTATATGAAAATATGAGAAACTTCAAAAAGTATGAAGAGAAGCTTAAATCATTAAAAAATGGAAATGTATTTTCAGACAGTATAATTAACTCTTTTAGAACAGGTGCTATAGATAAGTGGAAGAAAGAATTAAGATTTAGAATTATACATGATCATATGGATAGATTAAGAAGCTATGTAAAGTTACATACGAAAGAAAATATGGATGCTTTAGATGAAGTAAATTGGAATGCAATTACAGAGCTAAAAACAAAAGTAATGAAAGATACTTTAACAAATAAATGCTTATTTACAAAGATTATTGAAGCTATAGAAAATAAAGATTACGAGACAGTATCAAACCTTCAAAAGGAACTTAGCCATGATATGAAGAAACTTCAATCCTTATATATAGATTATGCTAAAAATATATTTTAATATAAGTTTTATTATTGTTAAAAATACTGTGGATTAAAACTCCACAGTATTTTTTATTCAAAAAATTATAGTATAGGTATTAATAATACAACTATAAATAAAATATAAGATAAAAATCTCAAGTATTTTGTAGATGTTAATTTTTTTATTGGTATATAAATAAATATAAGGCTTAAAATTATAACAGTTATAATAATAGAGAACAATAATCTTGTAATATATACATTATAAAGGTTGAAAATTAAAAAAATAAATGTTGCTATAAGAAAAATTCCATTGTACTTTGTAAAAAAAGGCAATATTTTATTTATATATTTTTTCATTTGGAAATTTTGTGTTAAAAAGTAGAAATCTCTAAGTATGTAAAGCAAACAATACAATAATGAAAATAAAAAAATACCTAGAAATAAATAACTTTTAAAATTTGTATTCATAAAAATTCCCCCTTGTTCCCCCTTAATATATTTTATTTAATTGAAATGAAAATTATATATAGAATTATAAAAAAAATAAACTTGGTTAATAATAATGTTTATAGGAAAAGGAGGTATAAAATGAATAAATATTTAAAGGTATTAGTTATTAATACTCTTTTATTTGTAAGCTTAATATTTAGCTTTCAAAACAATATTTCCTATAGCCAAAGTAACAACATAGATACATTAATATCCATAACAAAGAAAGAAGAATACTTAAATAAGAGAATAAATGATTTAGACTATATATTAAAAAACAAAAATCAATATATAGCTTTTGATAATGATATGAAAAGTAGTTTATTAGAAAAAAAAATTAGTGTAGACAGCATAAAGTATAGTCAGATCAAGTTTTTTAAGATGTATTTTGAGAGACAATTGATAAATTGTGAAAAAAGTGAAAGCTTTTTAATACAAGAAATTAAAAACGAAAAAAAAGAAGCTTTGGAAAATAGTAATGCCAGTTATATAAAAGGAAAATGGCCATTAGAGGACTATAGATATATTAGTTCAGGATATGGATATAGAACACATCCAATAACAAAAAAACTTAGTTTTCACAATGGAATAGATATACCTGCACCAAAAAATACATCAGTACTTGCAAGTGATGATGGAATTGTAATATTTGCAGGTTATAAAAGTGGCTATGGAAATGTAATAGAGATAAAACATTTTGATAATAAAAAAACCTTGTATGCTCACAATAATAGTATAGTTGTAAATGTGGGTGAAATAGTTAAGAGAGGACAGGTTATTGCTAAGGTAGGGTCAACAGGAGATTCAACAGGAAATCATGTTCACTTTGAGGTTAAAATAAATGATAAAAGGATAAATCCTTTGTATGGGATAAGTAATGATTTATAAAATAAAAAAAGCGAAGATTAAATCTTTGCTTTTTTTATGTGTAATTATTTGAATTTTAAAATAATTTAGAAAATTTAGCATAAAATGAAAATTTTATGGTGTAATAAAAAGGATTTATTTATTAATGTATAGAAGATAATATTAATATAATTTAGTAAGAATATAAAAAATAATGGCTTATTGGAGAGATGGGGGGGGGTTTGTGTGAAATCTAAATTGTTAAAAGATGTATTGATATATATTGCAGTACCTGTATTAATTTTTAATGCTGCTATTATAAGTAACATAGAGATTGCCTTTCAAGTTTCGTGTGCTATTTCAATAGTTTATTCTGTTTTCACTAGGGTTAAAGAAAGTAGAGTAAATTCTACTGGATTAGCTATATTTTTTATAATAGTCGCTTACTTCTTATCAAGTAAGAGTCCAGATTCAGATAATGTATATTTTTATAATACATGTATATTCTTATCTTTAGCACTGATAATACCTGGGGTAAAGATCTTTAATAAGGATATTAGTACAATAGTAATAAGGGATATATTAAAATCTTTAGATAGAAACAGTTTAGCGATGATTAGGTTATTGAAGAAAAAATCTGTGTGGGGTGAAATTAGCAGAATATGTTCAATGATAGAAACAAATTTAATACTAGTATCACTTTTGAGAATTATCAATATTTTGGTTTATAGTGGAGGTAGTAATTCATATTTAAATTTTATAACTAATTGTGTAGGGGTAATTTTCACAGCAATAATTGTTTATAGAATTATTAAGGTTATTAGTGCATCTAAAAAACTTGATATTGATAAAACTAATAAGGGTCCAAGTCATGAAGATCATAAAAAGGGAAAGGTAATTAACTTTAACTCTTTTAAGTAGTTATTTATAAAAGCATTAAAAAATCATGTTTGAATATGCAAACATGATTTTTTTTGATTATTTAAGTAGTTCAAAAACATAGTCACCTATTTTATCAGGATGTATAGTTGTTTTGAAGTGAGTAATATTTTCATCCATAAACTCAACTCTTGAATCTAATTTCTTATTTAATAAATCCTTTATTAAATCCTTTAGATCTTCATCGTTATCGTACAAAATTCCTATGCCTTTATCTCTAATAAATTTAGCATTTTCAATTTCTTGACCAACCTTTGGGTTTTTAACTATTATGGGAGTATTTGAACTAATAGCTTCAAACAAAGTGGCTCCACCGGATTTAGTTAACATTAAATCGTAATTTTTTAATAAGTCAGACATATTAGTGACAAATCCTCTTACATCTATGTTATACAGTGGTTTTTTTAGGGTTAAAATATCGTATAGTTTTTTATTACTGCCTGTTACTATAGTAACATCCAACATATCTTTATATTTACTTAGGTAGTCATCAAGCCAATGCATAAAACTTTCATCAAAATCAAATAATCCTCTACCTCCACCCATAAGAAGTAGCCTAAGTTTATTACTACGTAATTTTTTATTGCAAATAAAACTTTTACTTACAGGCACACCAGTTACTCTAAAAATACTAGGATCTAATCCTTTTTGGACATACCTATTTTTAATTTCATAGGATGGTACAAAATACATATCTGTTGTTTTAAATATCCATTCTAAACTATCTACTACATCAGTTATTACAGTTATAGAAGGTATTTTTTTATGTGGATTTTTTGTATTAAAATCATTTACACATGCAGCTGCACAAGGAAATGTGGAAATAATTAAATCAGGATTAATGCTTTTTATGTATTCAGCAAGCTTTGGCATATATATTTTATAAGATATATCGTATTTAGCATCAAAAGATTTTTTTATATAATAGTAGTAATTATAGAGTCCAGGCACATATTTAGTATTATTTTCGTACATTTTAACCATAGGCTTATTTATACGAGGAACACTTGCACTAATAAAATTCTCTATTACAATATTTATATTATCATCTTTTTCTTGAATATATTCTTTTATAGCCTTTGCTGCACTAATATGACCAGCACCGAATTGAGCAGTTAATATTAGTATAGTTTTTTTATTTTCTATTTCATTCAAAATATCACCTCGAAATAAAGTTTCCTTTTATAGTATTATATCTTTATAGTATTATACCTTTGTATTTAATTATAATCAATGACAATGATTTTGATAATAAATTTTATAAAATATAAAGGAAAGCTAGCCTGCTATGTAAAACATAGAAAAAGAGGTGAGATTATGGAAAGTGTTAAAAGTAGTACTTGTAATAAAGAGCACTCATGTAATGATGATGATATATATATAAAAATGAAAATGTATATATTTTCATTGATAGGCATAATTATTTTTTTCATACCTATAAAAATTAATAATCAATATGAAACATTATTATATCATATATCTTATTTTATAGAAAATAAAGCATCCATAATTATAAATATAAGTGTTCTGTTCTTTGTTACATTATCAATTTTGAAAGATATAATAAATGTAAATAAATCAAGTATAAATAAATTTTTGGTATTTTCTAAAGTATTTAGCTTAATAATACTTACTTTTTTACTAGTTGGAAAAGAAGAAATTTTTTTTATAGATGATAGTTTTATATTTATTTTGAAAGATCTTATACTAAACTTAAGTATCGTTCTTCCTGTTGCATCTTTATTTATGCCATTTTTGTTAGATTGTGGACTATTGGAAATTACAGAAGCTTTTACTCACAGAACTATGAAAAAGCTATTTAGAGTAAGCGGAAAGGTGTTTTTAAATTTTTTAGTATATTTATTAGTAGATAATGTATGTGGTGTATTTGTTACTTATAGGCTTTATAAGGATGGCAAGCTGCGAGAAAGAGAGTGTGTTATTACAATTTTAAATTTTTCTGTTTTATCATTAAGCTTAACTGGAGATTTATGTAATAAGATTGATGTAAATATTGGGAAATTTTTCATTATGGAGATGTTAGTACTAATTATATGTAATATTATAATAAGTAGGATTTATCCTTTAAAGAAAAAAAAGCAAAGTTATTATTTTAAATCTGGTCATAAAAATGTTAACTGTAAAAAAAATAAGTTAAATACAGCAGTTAAAAGATATTATGAAAATAAAAACAATAAAAAATTTTTTAGTTTATCTTTATCATATTTAAATGATGTAATATATATTTTGATGAATTTAATTCCTTTAATAGTACTTATTTTCTTCATAGGAAATATTATATATAATATACCTCTTATAATTGATATAATAAATAGCATCGTCTATATACTTACTTCTAAACTTAACATTCCGAACAGTAAATTAATGTCAAATATAGTTAATTTGAATATTTTTAATAATATTTTAGCCATAAAAATAATAAGTAAAGATACTTATTATATAAGTAAGATAATGATGGGATTATTTATAAGTCTTCAATGTATAAGCATTAGTTTTTTAATACCTTTTATAAAAAAAACAATAATTAATTTAAATATAGTGGAAATATTACTAGTAGCTATTGAAAGGTTTTTAATAATGCTCTTTATTTGCTTTATTGCATACAATTTTTACTTGGGATATATACTTTAATTTAATAAAACCTAAATTACAAGTGAAATAACTTGTAATTTTTTTGTAAGAAAACCTTAATAAAAGAACTATTGTGCTTTGCATAGTACTATGCTAATATTAATACATAATAAGTTTAACATAGTATTGTTTAATACACAGTAGTTAATAATATAGTTACTAATTTGCTCGTATAAAATTTGAAAGGAGAAGATATATGAATACCCAGTTTAGAAAAGGCGTATTAGAAATATGTGTTCTGGCTCTAATAAGCAAGAAGGATATGTATGGCTATGAAATTGTACAAAATATATCAAAAGTTATTAATGTAAATGAAGGTACTATATATCCCATATTAAGAAGATTAACAAAGGATGCGTTTTTTGAGGCATATATATTAGAATCTAGTGAGGGTCCGGCTAGAAAGTATTATAAAGTAACCGATGCTGGAAAAGATTATTTAAATAAAATGATCAATGAATGGAATGATTTTGTAGGTGCAGTAAATTTAATTTTAAATGATGAAGGAGGTATAGATTGTGAATAGAAAAGAGTTCTTAGATATTTTAAGAGATTACTTAAAAAAGGATTTTTCAGAAGATGAAATAAATGACATAATAAGAGACTATGAAGAGTATTTTGTAAACAGTGAAATAGAAGGAAAAAGTGATTTGGATACTATTGCAGCTCTTGGGTCTCCAAAGTCCATAGCAAGAGATTTGATTAATCAAATTAAAGATGAGGATAGAACAAATAATAAAAAAGATAAAATAGAAGATATATATATAAACTCTAAAAGAAAAATAAAAGAATCTTGTTTTAAATGTAAAGATTTTTTAGAAGAAAAGTTGACACCTAGTCTAAGTAATGATAACTCATTATCTAATAAAGGTGTAAGAGTTATATTATTTTTATTGTCATTGCTATTAATTATACCAGCTTTTATGGCTGTATGTTTTATGGCATTCATAGCAGGTATGCTGGCTTTATCTTTAATTACTTTTTTAGTAACCATACCATTAATGATTAGTTTTTCTTGGGCAGCATCAGAAATAGCATGCTTCTTTATTTTCTTATCTATAGCTTTTATAGGTTTTCAAATTCTTGCATGGCAAGTATTTGTATTCATAGTAAAGTATATGAAAAAAATTTATAAAACATATATTAATTGGGTCAAAACAAGAAAAATATATATTAATGCAAGTAAAGCAAAAGAAGATATGAATATGGAAGAATATAAAGGAGGCAAAGATAATGAATAAAAAACTATCAATATTTGCCATAGTTCTAATTATAGTAGGACTGATTGGAACAATATGGTCAGGATTTTTCTCTATGCCTTATTTTATAAATAAGTTGCAAGACTTTGATGAAAAAGTAAATGAAGAAAATACCATATATGAAAAGAATATAGACATAGATGAATTAAATATAGATACTAATTATGTTAATACGAAAATTATGAAAAGTAGTTCGAATAAGGTAATAGTTAAAGCAAAAGGTCTTTATGAAAATATGGATATACAGATTACAGATAATAATAAAATATTATATGTAAAAGAAGTAGATAAAGATTTATCAATGAAAAAAATAAAAAGTATTGATGACCTTACTTCTAAACTTTTAGAAAATACTTTCTCAAATCATACTAATATGATAGTAATATATGTTCCAGAGGATGTTAATTTAAAAGTAACAAGTGAAAGTGGGGCATTGATGGTAGAAAATGATATATTTTTAGATGAATTTTCTTTTGATACTTCTAGCGGATCTTTATCATTGCCTAGTGAAGTTAAAAATTTACAGAAATTGAATATAAGTTCACAAAATTATGTATCTATTCAACTAGGAGAAATATTAGGAATAAAAGAAGTTAATATTTATTGCGGTGATGTATATATAGATAGTGATAAATACAATTTAGAATATATTGAGAAATACTTACCAAATAAAGTTACTATAAAATCTAATAATTTAGATAACAATACTGTTAGTATAGATTCAAATTTACCAATAAGTAGAAATCTTAATATAGATGGCTATAAATCAGAAGTAAATTTAAATCTTCCACTAGATAGATATAAATTTAAATTTGATATAAATGCTTATGAAAATATAGATTTAAATGAATTTTTACAAAGCGATTTTGACAATGAAGAAGAATACAACTTAAAAGAATTCAAAAAAACTATAAATAAAGATTTAAAAAATGAATACAAAGTAAATGTTCACGCAGCAAATATATATTTCGATTAAAAATATTTTTAACCTTCAACAATACAAGTAAAGCCTACTTGTATTGTTTTTTTGTATCACAATAAGTAACCAGATGATACTCTTTTCATATAATTATATTAAGTAACATAAGTTCTATGGGCTTATGGAATAAATACAACAAAAGGAGTTTGACTTATTATGAAAAAAAAGAAGAAACAATCTTGTTCTTGCACTCCTCAAAATGAAGCTTGTAAACCAGTTGAAACTGTGAAACCTACTAAAAAATGTGAAGTATGTAAACCATGCGAGACAGTAGTAGAATGTACACCTATTTCATCTTGTAAACCATGTCCTACTGAAAAGAAACCAATGGCTTCTTATGTAGAGTGTCCTTGTGGAGATTATGAGATAACTTGTGTAGATAAATGTGTAGAGTTAGCGAAAAAGGCTGAAGAGTTATTTGAAAAAGCTTGTAAATATGAAGCTAATGCAACACAAACATTTAATCAAGCTAAAGAATGTGAAAAGAGTGCTAAATTATTATCACAAAAAGCATGTAATTTATTGCAAAATGCAAACAAAAGTGAAAATCAAGCAAGAAATGATGAGTGCAAAGCTAAAGAGTTAATGCAAAGAGCTCAAGAATTATCTGAAAAAGCAAGAGCTTTAAAGAAAGAAGCAGAATGTATTGAAAAAGATGCAAAGGAAAATTGCGAAAAGGCAAAATGTTTATATGAAAAAGCAGAAACTTACAATGAAAAAGCAAAATGCTTATATAATCAAGCGTTAAAATATGACGAAAAAGCATTAGAATGTTACAAAACAGCAGGGGATAAGATAAAAGAATACGAAGGTAAGTCTAAGAAATGTGAAGAAATGCTAGATAAGTGTGGTAATAAATTACAAAATTGTGAGAATAATTGCGTATCAAAGCCATCAATACAATCTAAAATGGATACTACGCCATCAAAACCATCATGTGGATGTAATAAACCTTGTAAAAATACTTGTGAAACTATAGTTGAAAAGACATGTAAATGTGATGATGAAATAATTTATGTGGATATGGATAATAGTTGCTCTTTTGGAGATTCATGTTCAACTTATGTAAGTCCAATGTATAATATGGCACCAATGCAATGTATGGGTAACTTTACTAATAAATATCCATCATTAGATAATTCTAATATGTCTCCTTATACTACTACTCAATATGATGAGATGTGGATGAATTATTATATGTATATGCAACAAATGATGCAGCAAATGCCTTATAATAAATAAGATAGGAAAAAATAGGGGGAGAAGGTAGAGCTTTTAGTTCTACCTTTTTTACATAAGATGAAGATGTTAAGTTTATGTAAAATGATGAAAATATATGGAAATATATTCTAAATTGCGTGATATGATAATATACTATAAATATATTATTAAAATAATTAATTCACAGGGGAGTAATTCCGCAGTATATGCGAGGTAAATCAACATCTTGGCTGATAATTTGGCCTGGTTTATCTTAATGAATGAGACTTGTGTATAGATTTTTCTATGCACAAGTCTCATTTTTTACATTAAAGTAATTTATAATTTATCTGATTTGTAGATAAATTATAAACTTTAACCTATTTGAATAGAGCAATGGATTACCTGAAGCAAAGCAAATTTTTAGTTTTAAAGAATTTAAAATAAAAGGAGGTAATAAAATGAGAGAATACTTACTGGGTTACAAAGAAATATTAAGTTCATTAAAATCTAGTTATGAGGGAATAAGCGAAGAAGAAAGTAAAATAAGATTAAAAGAAAATGGATTAAATAAACTAGAGGAAGGAAAGAAAACACCATTAATTGTAAAATTTTTAAAAGAGTTAACCAATCCGATGATAATCATACTTATTGTGGCAGCGATAGTATCAGGTATAACAGCAGCCTATGCCAATGAGTCTTTTGCAGATGTTTTTATAATATTTGCAGTAGTTGTAATTAATGGAATACTTGGAGTATATCAAGAAAATAAATCAGAAAAGGCCATAGAAGCTTTGCAAGATATGACTGCATCAACATGTAAAGTAATAAGGAATAATAAACAAGTAATAATTAAAAGTGAAGAACTAGTTCCAGGTGATTTAATTTTATTAGAAGCAGGAGATGCAGTACCTGCTGATGGAAGAATTATAGAAAGTGTAAGTTTAAAAATTGAAGAAGCAGCTTTAACAGGAGAATCTGTGGCGGTTACAAAACATAATGACATATTATCATTATCATCTGGTGAAAAAGATATACCTTTAGGTGATAGAAAAAACATGGTTTACATGGGAAGCTCAGTTGTTTATGGTAGAGGTAGGGTTGTAGTAACAGCTACAGGAATGAATACAGAAATGGGGAAAATAGCTCGTGTACTATCAAATACAAAAGAAAGTCAAACACCCTTACAAGTTAAACTAAATCAGCTTAGTAAAATTTTAAGTTTTTTAGTTATAGGTATATGTATATTCATATTTTTATTTACTCTTGGAAAATCCTATCCAAATCTAAGTGGAAAAGTATTTATAGATACATTTATGGTAGCTGTAAGCTTGGCTGTGGCAGCTATACCAGAAGGGTTAGCTACAGTTGTTACAATAGTTTTAGCTATTGGAGTCACAAATATGTCTAAGAAAAGTGCTGTTATAAGAAAGTTAACAGCAGTAGAAACTTTAGGGTGTGCTCAAATTATATGTTCAGATAAAACAGGGACTTTAACACAAAATAAAATGACAGTAGTTAAATATTATGGTAATGATGAAAAACTTTTGGCTAAATCAATGGCACTTTGTAGTGATGCTACATTAGATGAAGATAGTAAAAAAGCAGTGGGAGAGCCAACGGAATGTGCTTTGGTTAATTATGCATACAATTTAGGACTAAATAAAAATGATTTAATAAAAACTGAGGTACGTGCCGAGGAATTACCTTTTGATTCCAATAGAAAAATGATGACTACTATTCATAAACATAAAGATAATTATATTCAATATACAAAAGGAGCTCCTGATGTTGTATTAAAACATTGTAATAAAATATTAATAAATGATAAAGTAGAAGATCTAAGTGAAGAAATTAGAAATGAGATAATTAAAGAAAATAAAAATATGGCCGATAAAGCTCTTCGTGTATTATGTTCTGCCATAAGATATTATGAAGAGGTACCTAAAGAGATTAGTAGTGAGGCTTTAGAAAATAATCTTATATTTTTAGGTCTTACAGGTATGATCGATCCAGTAAGAGAAGAAGTAGTTGATGCAATAAAAGAATGTAACAGTGCAGGGATTAGACCTATTATGATTACTGGAGATCACAAAGATACAGCAGTTGCTATAGCTATGGAACTTGGGATAATTAAAGATAGTAGTGAAGCTATAACTGGTGCTATGTTAAGTGAAATGAATGATGAAGAATTTGAAAAAAATATAGAAAAATATTCAGTATATGCAAGAGTACAACCAGAGCATAAAGTTAGAATAGTTAATACATGGAAGAAAAAAGGGAAAATTTCAGCAATGACAGGTGATGGAGTAAATGATGCTCCAGCAATAAAAAGCGCTGATATAGGTGTAGGTATGGGTATAACTGGTACAGATGTTACTAAAAATGTTTCAGATATGGTCCTTGCCGATGATAACTTTGCTACTATAGTCCATGCAGTAAAAGAAGGCAGAAGAATTTATGACAATATAAGAAAGTCTATTCAGTTTTTATTATCATCTAATTTAAGTGAAGTTGTAGCTATATTTTTTGCTACATTAGTAGGTTTTGTTATTTTAAAGCCTGTTCACTTATTATGGATTAACTTAATAACTGACTGTTTTCCAGCTTTAGCACTTGGAACAGAAAAAGAAGAGGAGGACATTATGAAAAGATCCCCTAGAAACTCAAGAGAAAGTATATTTGCTGGTGGGGTCAGTAAAGATGTTATATGGCAAGGATTTATGATTGCCATAATCACAATAGTAGCTTATGTGGCTGGTCACTATATGGAAAGTGGAATATGGGAGTTTGTAAATAGTGCAGATGGAATGACAATGGCATTTTTAACTATGTCCATGGCTGAAATATTTCATTCATTTAACCTTCGTTCTAGAAGACACTCCATATTTACTATAAAGGGTCAAAATAAGTTTTTATGGGGAGCAATGATAGTATCACTTTTATTGACTCTTGCAGTAATTTATATACCATTCTTATCAAATGCATTTGGGCTTGAAACTATATCGCTTATGGAATATGGTGTATCACTTCTAATATCATTTACAGTAATACCTATAGTTGAAGTGGTTAAGTTTTTTCAAAGAAGATATGAAGTTAAATAATTATAAAAAGGAACTGTATATTTTTATACAGCTCCTTTTTATACATAAGCTGAAGTAGGATGCAATAAAATTTTTATAACTCATCAATATATTCAAAAGCTTGTAACACTTTTTCTAAGTTCTTTTCTTTGGGGACTCTTAATCTTACATAATTTTTACCTAAACCCATATAGCTACAACCACTTACTACGACTATATTAAACTTGGAAAATTCTTTTTGAAGATTTATATTTGGGTTTTTATGATGTAATAAAAAAATGGCAACTGTTTTGTCAGTATGAGAGATTATGAGGTTTTTCAATGATTTAAAAAAATAAGACTTAATTTTTTTATTTATGAATAGAGTTTCATTTATAAAATTATTATCATTCAATGCTATAGAAGCCATTTGTCGTCCGATTTCATTTATACAATAAGGATTAGTAATTTTATTTAGAGGATTATAGAAATTATTTGGTACAACCATATAACCAGCTCTAATTCCTGCGAGGGAAAAAATTTAGAAAATGTTTTAAGTATGATTATATTATCATAATTGTTTATTAGGTTTATAGATGAGTTTTCTGGGCTCATATAATCACCATATGCTTCATCAACTATAATAACTATTTTGTATTCTTTTGCAATTTTAACGATTTTTTCAATTTGTTTTAATGAAATAATTTGACCTGTAGGATTATTAGGATTGTCTAAATATATTAATTTATACTTATTATCTATAAGTTTTATAAATTCATCCTCATCAAAAATGTGATTATTTTCTTCTTTTAAGGTATAATAATTAAAATTTCCTCCATGCATTTTAACATCCATAGCATACTCTGGAAATTGAGGTGACATCCTAGAACATTATCATTAGGTTGTAAAAACAATTTATTTGATAAATATATTCCGTTAATTGAACCCTCAGTTAATATAATATTATTTACTTTTAAGCAGATATTATTATTCCAGTAATCTATTATAGATTTTTTTAGAAGATTTCCATGAGGATAGTCTTTTAGAGTAGAGTAGTTTAAATTATTAAAAGCATCTTTTACATTTGATGAAAAGGTAATAGTATTTATTCCGTCATAACAGTTTATGCATATTTTAGACAAATCCTCATCTTTTGCATAAGATAAAAAATCCTCTTCCATAATATATTTGTTAATTTTATAATTCAAATATTAACCTCATTTTGTTACCAACCATTTATAAAGGTATAAGCATCATCACTGATTTTTCCACTGATAAAATCATTAATAGAATTTTCTAATATTTCTGTTGATTCATCTATTTGATTTTTAGTGATAACTAAAGGTGGTTGTATTCTTAATGTATTTTCACCTAAGGAGATAAGTAGTAAACCATTTTTGATACATTGATAACATATTTTCTTTGTGGCTGATTTGTCAGGTAAATCAACTCCTATTGATAAGCCTAAACCACGCACATCTTTTATAATATTAGGATATTTCTCTTTTAGAATGTTCAACTTATTTATTAAATAAGAGCCTTTCTCTTTAGTTTGCTCAATTATATTATCTCTCTCGAATATTTCAAGCATTTTTAATGCAGCTACACATACAGTAGTATTTGCAGAAAGAGTAAAAGCATGAGCAGGAGCACTTAAACATTCCATAATTTCGCTTTTACCAACTACCAACCCTAGAGGTAAACCTCCTCCTAAGGATTTACCCATAACAATTAAATCAGGTTCAATATTAAAATGTTCCATAGAAAACCAATATCCACATCTACCTAAGCTTTGTTGAATCTCATCCGCTACAAACAATATATTGTTCTTCTTACATAATTTATATAAGTTTTTTACATATCTTTTCGGTGGAATAATAATACCAGAATCACCAGCAATAGGTTCAAAAAATACAGCAGCCACTTCGTCAGCAGGTAAATACATTTGAAAAGCATTTTTTATTTCCTCTAGACATTCCAGGTGACATTCACTTTCATTTTTATTATAAGGGCATTTGATGCAAACAGGATAGTTAAAGTGATAAACATCAGGTAGAAGAGATCCTATTTTTTTTCTCATATTTAAACTTATGGCAGAAATTGAAATAGAGCCATAAGTACTTCCATGATAAGCGCCATTAAAGGAGATAATTTTATTTCTACCAGTATACCCCTTTGACAGTTTTATTGCAGCGTCTATAGATTCGGAACCCGTAGTACTATAAAGAACTTTTTTATCATTATCTCCAGGAGCCAAATTTATTATTTTTTCAGCAAGAAGTACAGGTGACTCACAAGTAAAATAAGCAATAGTGTATTGTGTAATTTGGTCCATCTGATTTTTTACAGCTTGAGCAATTTCTTTATTACCATGCCCAATATTTGCAGAGGATGCACTAGATAGAAAATCTATATATTCATTTCCATCATAATCATAGAGTAAAGCACCTTTGCCGTTTTTAATTGCTATGGGGCAATAAGGTAGTTTTTGAATGCTTGATAAAAACTTTTTTTCTCTCTCACAAATATTTTTATTGCTAAGATTCATGATACTTACCTCCTAACTAATTAATAATATGTAGTAATAACTTTTTATATAAATAATAATTCTAGACTTTCATAAAAGTCAATATAACAATAAAACTTCCATATATTTATATGGAAGTTTTATTGTTATATATTTAATTTATTTTAAAAGCTCATTTTCAATTGATGAATAAATTTTTTTCATCATAGAATTAAATTCATTAGTGCTATTCATGTAGTTTGTTACAAGGGGATCATTGAAAAAATTAATATATTCTTTATCAAGTTTGGAGATTCTTTTATTTGCATCATCAATTTTATACCTAGAATAAATTTGATTTTTTTTATTTAAATAAGCATCTAGATGTCTTTTTAAAGATTTATTTTTTTCTAGTTCCTCTTTATATCTATCCATTGTTTTAAACTCTCTAGTACCTTTAATATAATAAGCAAGTTCTTTAGCTTTTTGATTTATATCCATAAAAATATCCTCCTTTAGTTCTATATTATATTTTATAAACTTAAAGAAGGATATAGAATAAAATTCCACTAATATTTAGATTTTTTTATCAATTGAAGTTAAATCATTTAAAAACATTTCAAACATAACGCCTTGATTTCTATCCTTTTCGTATTTAGAAGTATAAGAGACACATTTGTATATAAAGTCAGATGCTGTTTTTACTGCAAAATCTAAATCGTAATTATTAGTTATAAGCCCACAGACTATTGAAACAAAAATGTCGCCAGTGCCACTGTAAGAACATTTATTATATTTAAGTCCATATGTAAAAGATTTATTAGTTTTTCTATCATAAGATAAGTTATAAATTTTTTCGTTCCTAATTATACCTGTAATAATTACTTTCTCAGGACCTAGATTGCTTAAATCCTTAGCTATACTTATAATTTCTTCTTCACTAAAGTCTTTTTGAAATTCTTTATTTAACAATAAACATGCTTCAGTTATATTTGGTGTAATTAAATTTGAATGAATAACCAAATCTTTCATTTTACTACATGTTTTTTCGTTGAAAATAGGATAAAGTACACCATCATCACCAAGAACTGGATCAACAATAACAAATGATTCAGGGTTTTCTTTTATAAAATTACTGACAATATCTATTTGATCTATAGAACCTAAGAATCCGCTATATATAGTATTTATTTCTAAATTTAAATTTTTCCAAGTGCGTGAGTATTTTTTCATTTCTTCAGTTAAATCTAAAAAGGTATATTCACTAAAACCCGTTTGACTTGATAAAATAGCTGTAGGAAATGGACAGCATTGCACCTTTAAAGCTGATAATATGGGAATTGCTACAGTAAGAGAACATTTTCCAATACCGGATAAATCATTTATAGCAGCTACTTTTTTTAACATTTATGAACCTCCATTTTAAAACATTAAAATTATAATATAATTTTATATTACTATAAAAAATAAAAAATTGTTAAGCTTTTTTAGATTGATTGGAAAATATAAAGTGTATTAATACAATTCTATCTATAAATTTGAAAATAATCCTAAAATTATTTATAACTATTTGGATATACTAAAACTAAATTAAAAATAGAAGTACTTTCTATTGGGAGGTGTAATGCTTGAAGGTAAGTAAAAATAAGTACATTAAGTATATTTTATTATCTTCATTATTAGTTTTATTTTTTGCTTTAATATTTAATTATAAACCTAATAATATGAGTGAGGAAGAAGCTTTAGTTAGAGAAGTTTATAAAGATAAGGGTGAAAATCCTAAAGAGATAAGTGAACAATATACTGTACTTTTGGAAAATCTTTTTGATTATAGAAATAAAGCAATTTTAGATAAAAATGCGGATATACTAAAAGGTCTTTATGATATGGATATAAAGTTCGGTCTTTGGGCATATGAACAAGAAGTGAAAAAAATGAAGTATCTAGAAAATTGGTCAAGCAAACAAGGTGTAAGTTTCAATAATATAAAGACAAAAGTTAAAATAAAAAAAATGAGAGAAAGAGAAAAAAATCTATACGGCATTATTTGTGATGTATCTACAGAATATAAATATTCTTATGAAAATGATCCTAAGAAAATAAATATGTTCAGAATAGGTACATATCATTATCTTCATGTGAAAATAAAAGATGACAAATATATAATTACAAAAGAATGGTATACAGATCCATTTGCTGATTCTTTAAATTTAGAAAATATTAAATCTGATGATATTAAAAACTATATTATAAATCATGAAGAAATTCATCCAGAACTCACAAAAGAGCAAGAAAAGGCTATAGAGTATGCACATAGATATTGTGGAGCAGCAGCTGATGAAGAATTTGGATTAAAATTTAATACAAAATATCGTGATTTTAATTGTGATGGTGGAGATTGTGCTAATTTTGCATCACAAATAATGTATGAAAGTGGTAAATTTAATAAAAATGCAATTTGGAATTATGAAAATGGAAATGCTACAAAAGCTTGGGTAAATGCTCAAGGATTTAAAAACTATATAGTGAATAGTGGACGAGGAAGTTATATTTCTAAGGGAAGTTACGAAGAAGTCTATAGAGAAGCTTATAATTTGAGACCTGGAGACTTTGTTGGATATGAGAAAAAAGGAAGGATAACTCATGTATCAACCGTCACAGGATTTGACTCAAAGGGATACCCTTTAGTAACCTGTCATAATACAGATAGACTACTAGTTCCATGGGATCTAGGATGGAGTGATAAGGCCATTAGATTCCATTTTATTAAAGTGAATTATTAAAAAAATATCATATATTAAAAAAATTATAAACGTAGTATATAAACAATCAAGTTTGACAAAACTATGTATATATGTTAAAATTATGTTAGAGTTGCATTTTTAAGCAGCTAAATTAAAAGTGTGTTTTTAGGAGGATTTAATTAAATGAAAACTGGTGTAGTAAAATGGTTTAACAACGAAAAAGGATTTGGATTTATATCTGTAGAAGGTGAAGGAGATGTTTTCGTACATTTCTCAGCTATACAAGGTGATGGATACAAATCATTAGAAGAAGGACAAAATGTAGAATTCGACGTAGTTGAAGGAGCAAAAGGTCCTCAAGCTGCTAACGTAGTAAGAATATAATTAAAATTCATATATATTAGTATTAATTAGTAACGAAATATTAGTAATATCTAGTCATATGTGAAAGAAAAGCCACCTATTAAAGTGGCTTTTTTTCTGTATAAATTAAATTATCTTAACTAATTTATTGCCATCTATTAAAGTAAAGTTTTCTTTATTGATTAATAAATCATATAACTCTTTATCGTTGTACTTGAAAAACTTATTTAAACACTCTTCTAGATCATCTTCCAATTTATCAAATTCATCATAGAAAGAAAGATCAATAGCAAGGTTTTCCATTTCTTCTCTCAACTTATTCATATCTACAAAAGAAAAGGCATAAGAAAAATCTAATTTCTTATTTATAATCATTTCTTTTACAGCATTAACTAAATTATTTTCATTATAAGGTATTGTAATAATATTTTCACTTTTGAAAATTTCAATTTTGTTAATCAAATTTATATATATTGAATCAAAGTTTTTGTCTACATAATCATAAAAATCTTTATTACTAAACTTACTATTTAAATCATTTATAAAAGTTTCATTAGTAAAGTCTCTCCAAAAAGTGGTAGTAAAATTATTATGGGTATAATCTTTTAGTGGTTCACCTTTTTCGTTATAAAGCAAAGGATGAGTAAGATTATGGTTTTTTGAAATAGTTTTTCTTAAAAGATAGCCATTAAATCCTTCTGGAATCAAATTTATAATATACTCGTCTAAATCACTACCTAAATAAACTTCTTTTGAGCATATTAAAGATTTAATTTCATCTAAGTTCATGTTTTTCAATTTTGGTAAATCTTCTTTTACTAGGATTTGATAAATTTTCTCGTTATATATTTTATTTAAGTAATTTCTTAATTCTAATTGATAATTCATTTTATGCCTCCAAAAATGTTAATAATTTATTTATACCCTTTAAATTGAATTTGAAAATATAAATTTGAATTATGATGTAAATATGATAAAATTAATAGTGAGGGAAATCCTTTTATAATTAGCTAGTTAATTTTGGAGGTGTAATGTTAATGAATATTTTGTTTTTCTTAACACCAAAAAGTGAAGTGGCTTTTATTTATGAAGACTATACATTGAGACAAACTCTAGAAAAGATGGAGTATCATAAATATTCATCTATACCTATATTGACTCGAGATGGGAAATATGTAGGAACTATAACAGAAGGCGACTTGTTGTGGACATTAAAAGACAATTTTCAAGAAAAAACATTAGATTTTAAAGCATTGGAAGATATGCCAATTAGTACGATAAAAAGAAGAAAGGATAATACACCCGTATCTGTGGAGGCCAATATAGAAGATTTGATATCAAAGGCTAGAAATCAAAACTTTGTTCCGGTTATTGATGACCATAAAACTTTTATTGGAATAATAAAAAGAAAAGAGATTATTGAATATTGTTATGACAAAATACATAAAACTGTAAAAATATAAACATTTCAATAATTAATAATAAAAGGCTTAGATTTTTATGAAGAATAGATAGACTAAACAAGAGTCTATCTATTTTTTTACATACAAGGATAATTATATTTCTCTCAAATTTGTAAATAATTTGTAAAACTAAGCAATATTAATGAATGTAGATAGGTAAAAAAGTTACTTTTGAGCAACATAGGTACTTGGAATTTCATAGATACCACAAAGTAGCTTAAGGCAAAATGAAGGAATATCATTTGAGTAACAGATTTATATGAGATTTTATAGGGCTCACGCAGTTGCTCAAAATGGTAACGAGGATATATCATTGATGACATGCTTCTCAATTTTTGCGATATGAGTGAATCAAATTTTTTAATAATATATAATATTAAAAAATTATACAAAAATCTACAATAAATGGTAAATTATGTATACACTCTTATTTTATGATGATATAATTGACTGTAAAGGGGAGGTGTTGATTTTATGAAAGAAGATACTTTGAACTTTAATAAAATTGGCTTGAAATTAAATAAGATTGACATGGACATACTAAGCCTATTGGCGAATGATTGTAGAGTATCTTATGCAGAAATAGCTAGAGAAGTACATCTATCTCGTATGGCTGTAAGAGAAAGAGTTATGAAAATGACTGAAGAAGGAATAATTGAAAAATTTACAGTACAGCTTAACTCACCTAAGGTAGGGCTTAATACAGCTGTATTTTTACAAATAGCTGCAATACCAAGTGAAATAGATTATGTTGCAAGTGAACTTTGCAAACATCCACAAATAGAATCAGTATATGCTACGACAGGTAAAAATGAATTGCACGTTCATGGATATGTTAAAGATTTTGAGGAGCTTAATAATTTTATATTTGAAGAAGTATATAAAATTAAAGGGGTTACAGAAGTTAATTTTAATTTAATAACTAAAAAATATAAAAGTAATGGAATATTTATATAATTAAAAACAGCTCTTAGATTACCTAAGGGCTGTTTTGGTTGTAAATCTTTTATATTTTTTATTAATTAATTTATTTATTCATGTATTCAACAGAGTTAGGGAATTTAGCCTTAACTTCGTTTAGTTTTTGTTGGTAAACTTCACCTTGTTTTTGGTATAATAAAGTTCTACCTACTTCTTCAGAAACTTCATCATATGTAGGTACAGTACTTTCTTTTTTATCTTCTAATTTGATTAAGTGATATCCAAATTGAGTTTTAACAGGTCCACTTACTTCACCTTTATTCATATTGAATACAGCTTCTTCGAATTCTGGAACCATTTGTCCTCTTCCAAAAGAACCTAAATCTCCACCAGCATCTTTTGATGGACAAGTAGAATGTTCTTTAGCTGCATCTTCAAAGGATATTTCACCAGTATTTATTTTACCTAATATATCATTTGCTTTTTCTTCGTTGTCAACTAATATATGTTTAGCTGAAGCAGTTTCTGGCTTAGAGAAGTTTTGTTTTTGAGCTTCAAAGAAAGCTTTTTTTTCTTCTTCTGTTAATTGAACGCTAGTTAATATTTTGTTGATAACGTATTGTTTTAATACATTTTCTTCAACTCTTTTCATTTCATTTCTGAAGTCTTCATCTTGGTCTATTTTATTATCTTTTGCATACATGTATAATAATTCTTGATTTATTAAATCTTCTAATACATATTTTTGACCTTCTTCAGTTTGGAATTGTTGTGCTTGATAAGGATCAAGTCCTTGAATTGCACTTTGAACGTCTAAGTTAGATATTTCTTTTTCTCCAACTTTGGCTAATATTTTCTTTTCCATATTGTTAGTTACTCCTTTGCACCCTTGAGATTTTATAATAACTTTCAGTATAAATAATACCAAAAAATATAAACTATGTCTAATATTTCCTAAGATAAATATATGGTAATTAATAACATATGCTTATTACTAATAATAACACTGCACTAATCATACCGACTACACATTCTTCTATTTTATAAGTATAAACATTTTTAAAGGAAATATAGAAGTAGATAAAAATAAATAATACTTTTAACCACATTAATGTTATATTAGTAGGATATAGCAAAAATGATGCTAATGTTAATATAAAAGAAATTAATGTAGAAATTCTATAATATATTACTATATTATCTAAAAATTTATATTTTGCCTGTGAAATACCAATATTTATTATGTATATTATTGCCAAAATGCTAAATATTAAAAAAGAATTTCTTTCCATATAAATATTTGGAATAAAAATCCACTTATATATTATTATGGGCCAAAAGATAAGAGTCAGTCCTCTAAAACCCATTTCAAAAAAATACTCTTTTTTCAAAACTATACTCCTTTCGCATAAGTAGTATCTTACTATTACTATTTACCTCAATTTTGCTTCTTAAACATTAATTATATCAAGATAAATAAATACAATATCATTATAGCATTTTTTTAATCATAAATTATTATGGGGGTGAAGAAAATTGTATAGATATTATACTCATGGTGTTTGTGCAAAATCAATCTTATTAAATATAGAGGATGATATTTTATTAGATGTAGTATTTGATGGAGGATGTGATGGGTCATTAATTGCTTTAAAACATTTCGTTGAAGGAAGACATATTGATGAAATAATTGATGAACTTGAATATATACCTTGTAGAAATAGAAATACCTCTTGTCCAGACCAACTTGCAAAAGCACTTAAAATTTATAGAGATTATGTATTTAATAAAGAGTAAATAATAATAAAAAACTTCTACTAAAATAGTAGAAGTTTTTTATATGTATTAATTATTAATTAATATTATTGCTTTGTAACTAATATAGCTATTTTGTAATCTGGATTGTAGCTTATTTGTACAAGTTGATTTCTCTTAATATTTTCTAAATCTTCTCCACCATAAGCAATTTGTAATTTAACAGGCGTTTTACCTTGTTTTATAATTGCAACGTATTCCTTTTTACCCTTTTTCTCAACCTTTATTAAGTTACCAACATAAGGTTTAAATGTTTGATATTTTTTACTTTCATTTCTCATATAGAAGAAAGTACCAACAGCTATTGCTATGTTTATTGCAAAAGCATACCAACCATTAAGTCTCATTGCTGCAAATACTATGATAACAACAATCATAGCAACTATTGGAAGTATAGCTTTTTTTAAAAGGATTTTACCCATTATTTCGTTGGCTTTTTTTTCTGGGCCGCTCATTGTTTTAGATCTTGCAAATGATTCGGCAAATTTTTGTCTTATGCTCATTTCAATCCTCCTGTTTCCTTAATAGAATTTAATCTATTTATCTTTGATACTTGAAACAAATATTATATTTATATTATTAACAAAATATCTATTAAAATTTATATTCAAGATTATCAAAATATAATAACTATTTTAACATAAAAAGTATAAAAAGAAAATAAATGAGATAGGAAAAGATTTTTTAAAATAATAATAATTTTATTAAAAAATAAAAGATTTGAAAACTAATAAGTATAACGGTGGTAATATTAATTATATACAGCTATTTTAGTAAAAGATAAAAAATAAGGGGAGATGATGACGAAAAATTTTTCATCATCATCAAGGATATTAAAATCTATATCACTAAGATTATCTTTACATTAATTATAAAGAACTAATTAGAATTTAATGTAAATTTATTATGAAAAAAATTGATTTAAACCCAATTGGAAAAGAGGCACAAAACTACTTTAAAAATGAAAAATTATCATGTTCAGAGTCAGTATTAAAAGCAATTTAGAGTTGCTTCTAGATTTTCTGGAAGAATAGGTGGTTGTGGATGTGTTTGTGGTACATTATCAGCTACAAATATATCTATAGGTTTATTATTTAGCAGAAGTGAAGGAAATGATTCGTCTATAAATAAAGCAAAAGAGCTAAGTAAAAATATTCATGATATATTTATAGAAAAAATAGTTCTATATGTTGTAAGTAAATTACAAAGGGATTAGAAGCAGAAAGTGAAGAAAAATTGAATAAATGTTATAATCTTATTGGAGAGATGGCTTATGATACAGCTAAAATAATATCAGATGAATTAAAAATTGAATACTAGTAATAATTTTGATTTTTCTTGATGTTTACAAAAAGCTAATTAGGATTATGGATTTATATAATTAGGACAAAAGAAAATATTTTAATTATTTTATATTTGTGTATAATATATAATTATAATGAAAAATTATTATTAAGGAGTGTCATCAAATGGAAGAGTTATATAAAATGATAGAAGATAAAATACATGCATCAGGATATGAAGGACATATAAGTGGAGAAGAAATTTATGATGAAATATGTGATGAAATAGAGGATAAAGAAGAAGGTAGTTACATATTTATGAGCAAAAAAGAAGATGATGCAATATACGAGTATAAAATTGATGTAATGAAAGATCAATTTAACTTATCTTATTTAGATATAAAATCAAATGGAAAAACATATCATATAGATTTTGATAATTAACAAAAAGGTTACAAAAATGAATTGAAAAGTTACAACATAATGAAAATTATGTTGTATTTTTTTTATTAAAAAATAAG
>OKWN01000295.1_pt1 | contig 28720 bp, 23 predicted proteins | sample 1607151 | NCBI WGS metagenome assembly OKWN01 (sample SAMN07501046, study PRJEB24779) | human gut metagenome | isolation source: stool | host: human infant | place: USA: Pittsburgh, PA | reverse complement strand
GTAGGAACACAAAACTCTAATTCATCACAAACGGGTTCTGCTTACCAATCAAGTAGCAGCTCGGCATCAGTAAGTGCTAGTGCGTCAAGTTCTTCAAGCTCATCAAGTTCAGCTTGGTATTCTTACTCGTCGTCATCATCATGGTCATCATCATCGTCAGCTAGCGGTTTTGCGACAATTACGACGAGTTCGTCTGACTCAAACGGCATTCATTGGAATGGTGGTCGAAATACGACGATTACCATCACGGCTTCAGGAACTACGCCGAATGTTACTATCGTTTCGAATTCTAATAAACTGTTTCCAAACATATCAGTAGGGCATTCGAATGGTTCAAATGCTAATGTCACTATCATTTCACAAGGTAACCAGCAAAATAACTCAGGTTACCAAATCATCTCAGGTGAGACTAAACCAAGTGTTGATTCGAACAATGCCAAGTCTTCATTTATCCGTGTAGGCGAAAATCAATGGTATTATTACGATCAATATGGTCAAAAGGTCAAAGGTGAAAAGGTTATCGATGGTAAGGCTTATTACTTCCTTGAAAATGGTCTTCAAGCTCGTGACTCACTTGTTAAAGGTAGTGATGGCTATACCTATTACTACGATAAAAATGGCGTGAAGGCTATCAATGGCTTCTACGATTTTGCAGGTTACCGTAAGGATGTACGCTATTTCGATTGTTATGGTCACATGGCTACTGGTCTCCTTGAAATGGGTAGCACAACCTTCTACTTCGATACACAAACAGGTATCCAAGCTAAAGACAAATTTATTCGCTTCTCAGATGGCCGTATCCGTTACTTCATCCCTGATACTGGTAATATGGCTGTAAATACCTTTGTTCAAAATAAAGAAAACCAAGCTTGGTACTACCTTGATGAACATGGTTACGCTGTGACAGGAAAACGTATCATCAATGGTAAAGAATACTGCTTTGACTCAGAAGGCCGTCAAATCAAAGGTCAGATGATGCAACAAGGCAACAAGCAATACTACATTTCTGCCCAAACAGGTGAAATGGCTGTGTCACGCTTTATCTTTGAAAACAACAACTGGTATTATGCGGATGCTTTTGGTTGCCTCGTTCAAGGTGCAAAAGTGATTGATGGTAAACTCTATTACTTCAACAAAGACCACAGCCAGCTAAAAGGTGGCTGGGCTGAAGGACGTTACTATGATGCCGTCACTGGTCAAGCAGTCATCAACCAATTCATTCAAATGGCGGCTAACCAATGGGCGTACCTAAACCAAGATGGTCACAAAGTGACAGGTCTTCAAAATATTAACAATAAAGTTTACTACTTTGGTAGCAATGGTGCTCAAGTCAAAGGTAAATTGCTTACTGTCCAAGGTAAGAAATGTTACTTTGATGCCCACACTGGTGAGCAAGTGGTAAACCGCTTTGTCGAAGCTGGACGTGGCTGCTGGTATTACTTCAACGCAGCAGGTCAAGCAGTGACTGGACAACAAGTCATCAATGGCAAACAGCTTTACTTTGACGGTTCAGGTCGTCAAGTGAAAGGACGTTATGTTTATGTTGGTGGCAAACGCCTCTTCTGCGATGCTAAAACTGGTGAATTGAGACAGCGTCGCTAATTACTATGTACTTTAAAAATCTAGAGCTAATTTTTCCTTTTCCTATCTAAATTATTATTATTTTCCTATCATAACTCTAGATGATTAAATAAACGAAAAAGCCAGCATTAGCTGGTTTTTTGAGTTGTTTTAGAGAAACTGTCAGTGTACGCTCAGATGCTTTTTCATGCTTAAATCCTAATAATTTTGTCCCTCTCATATTCGCAAGGAGGAGCTATAGCCGTGTTATAATGGGTATTATATTTGCATGTAGGAAAAGAGAGTTAGAGGTAGTTATGGGAAACTATTTTTGTTAAATTCGAGGTGTAATTGACTTTCTAAAGGAGAAAAATCATGGTTATCTTGGCTTGGAGTATCATTGTCATATTATTTCTTTTAATTTCGAATTATTACATTTATAAAACAGATTCCAGAACACGAAAAAAAGCATTCCTCTATGCAATTATTAAAACCATAGGTGCATTTTTCACTAGTAGGTGGTAGTAAATAGAAAGTGAGTAAAAACACCAATCAAGCGTTTTGCGGGCTACCAAACATGGAAAGCATCGAAACCTTCTAAACAATAAACCAAGATACTTTCGCAGTATTTTACGAGTCGACTTAACCAAACCTTCTCTTTCGTCTTAGAAAAAGAAGATTTTTTTATTTAAAATTACATTAATTTTGTAGGATGATTCTACCTTTTAAAAACCACTAAAACCTAACGATTTTAGTGGTTTTTATGTTATCCTTAGTGCATTTCTTCACAAGAGACATATATTAGTCAAATTATTAAAGGACGTTTTCTGAGAAAACGAAGGTAGATACATTAAACTGATATTACAGTTGTGTAATTGTATTCCCTTGTCAAATAGCTTATGATAGAAGTAATATAAGGGAAAAAGGTAAATATTATGGAACAAAAAGTACGCTTTAAAATGCATAAAGTGAAGAAGAATTGGGTGACTATTGGGGTGACAGCACTCTCAATGGTTACTGTTGCTGGTGGAACTTTGTTGGCGGATCAACAGGTTCAGGCCGATGAGCAAAATCCTGCCAATCAGTCGGGTGATAGCAGTCAGAATCTGCTTCAAGAAACGCCTGCTACAACTAATGATGCAGCAACTACAGTAGCACCAACTATCTCATCAGATGCTAATACTGCGAGCGTGGCCATTCCTGTCGCAGATGCGACTAGCACGACAACAAATGCTACAGATAGGGCGGCGGCACTTGCTACAAACGCAGCGACAGTGGAAACTAACTCAGGTCAAGCAGCACCAAGTACAAATGTGCAAGCAGCTGCAACTGACACCAGCGCCACAACTACTGATACAAATACTAACGCTGCAGTAACTGGAACGGATCGTGCAACAGCTACTACAGACCGTGCAGCAACAACTGATACGGCAAATACAGAAGCTCGTACACGTAGTCGCCGTGACTTGGCAGAAACTCGAGAAGCCAACACCAACACATCGACTGGTATTCAATGGATCAACGGCAAACAATACTATGTCAATAGTGACGGTAGTGTGCGTAAGAACTTTGTCTTTGAGCAAGATGGTAAGTCTTATTACTTTGATGCTGAAACAGGAGCTCTTGCGACCAAGTCACAGGATGAATTTTCAACAGAACCTATCAAGGCAACCGTCGATTTTTCATCTGGAAATCAGCTCTACAAAAACGATGACAAGTCTTTGGACCAACTTGATACCTTCATCACAGCGGATGCTTGGTACCGTCCAAAGAGCATTCTCAAGGATGGGAAGACTTGGACAGCTTCAACCGAGGCTGACAAACGTCCACTCTTGATGGTTTGGTGGCCTGACAAGTCAACTCAGGTGAACTACCTTAACTATATGCAAAATCAAGGTCTTGGTGCAGGATCATTCTCAACCAACTCTAGCCAGGAAAGTCTAGACCAAGCTGCCAAGATGGTTCAGACTAAGATTGAAGAACGTATCGCTCGTGAGGGTAATACCAACTGGTTGCGTACAAGCATTGACCAGTTCATCAAGACACAGCCAGGTTGGAATAGTAGCACTGAAAATAGTTCCTATGACCACTTGCAAGGCGGACAGTTGCTCTTTAACAACAGTAAGGGTGATACTGGCAACCGTACGAGTCACGCCAACTCTGACTATCGTTTGCTTAACCGCACACCGACTAACCAGACGGGTACACGTAAGTACTTCAAGGACAATTCTATCGGTGGTCTTGAGTTCTTGCTTGCCAACGATATTGATAACTCAAACCCAGCTGTTCAGGCAGAGCAACTTAACTGGCTCCACTTTATGATGAATATTGGAAGCATCATGGCCAATGACCCAACAGCTAACTTTGACGGTTTGCGTGTCGATGCCTTAGACAATGTGGATGCCGACCTGCTCCAAATCGCATCAGACTACTTTAAAGCAGCCTATGGTGTTGACAAGTCTGAAGCCAATGCCATCAAGCACTTGTCATACTTGGAAGCTTGGTCTGCCAACGACCCATACTACAACAAGGACACTAAGGGAGCACAACTTCCGATTGACAATGCCCTTCGTAATGCCCTCACCAACCTCTTGATGCGTGATAAAAATACACGTATGCAGCTTGGGGACATGACTGCCTTCATCAACAGTAGTTTGAATCCACGTGGTGCCAACGATAAAAACGGTGAACGTATGGCTAACTATATTTTCACTCGTGCCCACGATACGGAAGCGCAAACCATTATCCAACGTATCATTCGTGATCGTATCAATCCAAATCTGTTTGGTTACAATTTCACCCGTGATGAAATCAAGAAGGCCTTCGAGATTTACAATGCGGATATCAATACAGCTCACAAGACTTATGCGTCTTACAACTTGCCATCTGTCTATGCCCTCATGTTGACCAATAAAGACTCTGTGACACGTGTTTATTACGGTGACCTCTACCGTGAGGATGGTCACTACATGGCGAAAAAGACGCCTTACTTTGATGCTATCGACACCCTCTTGCGTGCCCGTATCAAGTATGTAGCTGGTGGTCAAGACATGGAAGTGAAGAAAGTCGGAAATGACGGCCTCTTGACATCAGTTCGTTATGGTAAAGGTGCCAATAACAGAACTGATTGGGGAACTGCTGAAACCCGTACGCAAGGGATGGGTGTCATCATGACCAACAACTATGATTTCCGATTGGGTAGCAATGAAACTGTAACGATGAATATGGGTAGAGCCCACCGTAATCAGCTTTACCGTCCATTGCTTTTGACGACTAAGGATGGTCTAGCAACCTACCTCAACGATTCTGATGTCCCTTCAAACCTTCTTAAGCGAACAGATCGAAACGGAAACTTGACCTTCAATGCCAATGATATTTTTGGTGTGGAAAACGTGCAAGTATCAGGTTACCTCGGTGTCTGGGTACCAGTCGGGGCTAAGGCTAACCAAGACGCACGTACACAGCCAAGTAACCGTGCCAATAGTGACGGACAAGTTTATAAGTCTTCAGCAGCTCTTGATTCTCAAGTTATGTATGAAGCCTTCTCAAACTTCCAAGCTTTTGCGGACGATCAGCCAGAACTCTACATGAACCGTGTCTTGGCTAAGAACACTGACTTGCTCAAAGCTTGGGGTATTACGTCTGTTGGACTTCCACCACAGTACGTTTCAAGTAAGGATGGTACCTTCCTTGATTCAACGATTGACAATGGTTATGCCTTTGATGACCGTTATGATATGGCCTTGAGTCAAAATAACAAGTACGGATCACTTGAGGATCTCCTTAACGTCCTTCGAGCTCTGCACAAAGATGGTATTCAAGCCATTGCTGATTGGGTGCCAGACCAAATCTATAACCTCCCAGGAAAAGAAGTGGTTAATGCGACACGTGTTAACGGTTATGGTAACCACCAAGTAGGCTACCAAATCATTGACCAAGCCTATGTGGCTAATACTCGTACAGATGGTACAGACTATCAAGGTAAATATGGTGGTGCCTTCCTTGATGAGCTTAAAGCTAAGTACCCATCTATTTTCAACCGTGTGCAAATTTCAAATGGTAAGCAGTTGCCTACGAATGAAAAGATTACCAAATGGTCTGCTAAGTACTTCAATGGAACTAACATCCTTGGACGAGGTATCAACTATGTCCTTCGTGATGACAAGACCAACCAGTACTTTAATACTTCAGCCAACAGCCAACTCTTGCCAACACCACTTCGTGATACTGGTGCCATCACAAGCACTCAAGTCTTCCAACGTCGTGGACGAGATGTTTACTTCCTTCGTGATAACCAAGCGGTTAAGAATGAATTTGTTCAAGATGGTAACGGCAACTGGTATTACTTCGGTGGTGACGGTAAGATGACCAAAGGTGCCCAAAACATCAATAACAAGGATTACTATTTCTTTGACAATGGTATCCAATTGCGTAACGCCCTTCGTCGTGCTAGCAACGGCTATACCTACTATTACGGTCTAGACGGCGCAATGGTTAAGAATGCCTTCGTTGATTTTGATGACAAACATAAGCAGGTTCGTGCCTTTACGACTCAAGGAACAATGGTAGTGGGTAACCTTCATTGGAGTGGCCACCATTTCTACTTTGACCGTGAAACTGGTATTCAGGCTAAGGATCGCGTTGTCCGCACAGATGATGGCAAATTGCATTACTATGTTGCTGAAACTGGTGATATGGGACGTAACGTCTTTGCGACAGACAGCAGCACAGGTAAACGTTATTACTTTGACGCTGACGGTAACACTGTGACTGGTTCACGTGTCATTGACGGTAAGACTTATTACTTTAACCAAGATGGTAGTGTAGGTACGGCCTACAGCAATCGTGCAGATTCTATTATCTTTGAAAATGGTAAGGCCCGTTATATCACACCAGCAGGCGAAATCGGACGTAGCATCTTTGTCTACAATCCAGCGACTAAGGCTTGGAACTACTTTGATAAAGAGGGGAACCGTGTCACTGGACGTCAATACATTGATGGTCACCTCTATTACTTCAAGGAAGATGGTAGCCAAGCTAAGGGTGAAATTATCGAGGAAAACGGTATCAAGTATTACTATGAGCCAGATTCAGGTATTCTCGCTAGCGGACGCTACCTCCAAGTAGGTGATGACCAGTGGATGTACTTCAAACACGACGGTTCAATGGCTATCGGCCAAGTTCGTGCTGATCATGGATACCTTAAGTACTTTGATGAAAATGGTATCCAAGTCAAGGGAAAAACTGTTGTCGAAGATGGTAAGACTTATTACTATGATGCTCACAGTGGAGCTCTTGTAACAAGTAGCTTTGCTGAGATTGCACCAAACCAATGGTCTTATTTCAATACTGAAAGTCAAGCCCTTAAAGGCAATTGGACTATCAATGGCAAGGAATACTACTTTGACCAAAATGGGATCCAGTACAAGGGCAAGGCCGTTAAGGTCGGCAGTCGTTACAAGTACTATGACGAAAACGATGGCCAACCTGTAACCAACCGCTTCGCTCAAATCGAGCCTAACGTCTGGGCTTACTTTGGAGCAGATGGTTATGCTGTGACAGGGGAACAAGTCATCAATGGCCAACACCTTTACTTTGACCAATCAGGTCGCCAAGTTAAAGGTGCCTACGTCACAGTCAATGGCCAACGTCGTTACTACGATGCCAACACTGGTGAATATGTCCCAGGAAGATAAGCAGTAGTAGCCCATATAACTGACTAGAGAACACACAGCCGAGAATGAGGGAAAATTCTCAAGAAGAAAGATCGTGAAAACGGTCTTTTTTTGTATCTCTATTTCGATTTTCTTCGAAATATCCTTGACAGTGGTTTAGGAAAAGCGTAGAATCTATTTCGAAAAGTATAGAAATAGGTATTCTGACTTAAGTCGTACTGATGCTCCGTATCAAGGAAAGGATAAATCAAATGGAAACATTCCTTTTTATGACAATTCTTGCCATGTTAGTTATCGCCATCATAAGTTTTATCGTTCTGAAGAAAAAATGGCAATTTTCAATCAAGCTCTTTTTAGTGGGACTGATTGGCTTTGCCTTACCAGTCATGATGATTGAAGGACCTATCAATGCCTTGGTTTTATCTGGTTTTACTCACTCTTCTAAGTGGTTTACCATTGTTTATGGAGGACTTATGGCTGGTCTTGTTGAAGAAACAACACGCTATTTGGTTTTTAAGATTCTCGAAAAGAAAAGAAGTTTGATGACGTCTGATATTGTAGCTTACGGTTTTGGACATGGTCTTAGTGAATTTATCTTGCTTGGAGTGATGGGCTTACTCACTAACATCATTGTTTTACAGGCCGTCCATTCAGGTCAGGCCAGTCAGTTACCTTCATTTCTAGTAGGTCAGGTCAATCAATTAACAGGCTTTGCTGTTGTTATGTCTCTCTTTGAAAGACTAGTTGCCTTACTACTACAGGTCTTGCTTACAGCTTGGGATTTTCTAGCAGTCACTAAGCATAAGCTTTCATTCTATTTTGGGGCGATATTACTTCATGCTACCATCGATTTTTTGGCAGGTGCTTATCAACAAGGAATAGTTAGCAATCTCTTACTAATCGAAGCCATTTTAGCTATTTATGTGCTAGGTGTAGGACTCCTGACAAGCAGAATTTGGAAGAAGGAGGGAAGTCATGGGATTATCAGAAACACTTAAAGCTATCTCTGCCCCTGTGAGGAGAGAAATTTTAGACTATCTAAAGTCTGGACCAAAGTCCGCTGGTGAAATCAGCCAGCAGTTTGACTTAGCTCCCGCAACAGTTTCCCATCATCTGTCTACCCTGAGAAAAGCTGGGCTTATTGAAGAAGAAAAGCAGAAGAATTTTATCTACTATAGTTTGAACTTGACCGTTTTTGAAGAAATTTTAACTTGGATTCAATCACTTGGAGGAAAAGAAGATGAAAAATAATATGCAAAGAGTCATTGGTAATATAGTGATACTTACACCAGTTATTGTCGGACTAGTCTTTTACAAACAACTACCAAATCAGATTGCAATCCACTATAATGTAGAAGAGCAAGCCAATGGCTTTATGAATCGCAATTTAGCAATTGTTGCTCTACCTTTTCTTGCGTTAATCATGTATAATCTCTGTTTTTCATTCTTTAAACAAATAACGATCCCATTCTTAAAAGAGTTTATGCTATGGTTAGTCCCAATCTCTGCTGTGCTTATCCAAGGTCTTATATTGACTGTTGCCTTAGGAGGTCATGTTCAAGTTCGCTTGACTGTGATTTGGTTAGTGGCACTTATTTTTCTAGTGATTGGAAATTATCTTCCTAAAAGTATTGGCCTGGCGACAAAAGATCATATGTTGGTAGAGAGTCTTTTTAAACTTGTTATTGATGAAGCACTTTGCAAAAGGCATTGAAATATTGACATAATCTTATCAATTAATGTTTTGAAACAACTGACTTTGGCAGTTTAAAGCCATATTTTAGTATCATTTTAGAAAAAACATTGTTTAAAATTACTACTCTCTTATAATAAACCAGTTATTTCTACATTCAATATCCCACTAAGTCTTAAAAAAATCAAAAACGTCGTCACTTGCTTTACATTATTATTTTTTATAATGAGATTAAAAAATAATCTAAAAAATTCTCTCGTAACTCTTTCTAGCTAAAATTATTTTTTTAAATTATTGAAATAAATAATCAATCATGTTAATATTAAAGCATAAAGGAGTTGATAATAATGGCAGTTTTAACACAAATTGAGCAAAATGATCTTATCACGAGTGAACAACAAGAAAAATTTCAATCTATTTTGAAAGGAGATTATCGTCTACCTAAAGAAATAAAAGATCGATTGATAGGTTTGAACAGAATCGGGACATCCCTTAATATAAAATAAAGGAAGATTTTTAATTTGACAGAAAATTATCCAATTGAAACACTTAGTGTATTGAGCACTTTCTCTTCGATAATTAGTGAAGATGAATTAAAAACATTCGATTGTGGTATTCCAGAATTAAATGATGCCCTCATTCAATATTACAATAAATATGATACTGATTCAGGTCATGTTTTTGCCATAATTAAAGATGAAAAAACTTTGGGATTTGTTATTTGTTCTTTAGTTTGCATTTCTGCGATTGCATCATCTGAGGGAATGAAAGATGTCGGAGTGAGTATTGATTATTTAGCTGTCGATAAATCCGAACAAAATAAAGGGATAGGTAGTCTTCTTTTATTTTTAGCTCTCAGACTTGCTCTAACAATACATTGTATACTGCCTATAAAAGGAGTCCGAGTATTTGCGTTAGAGGATGCTGTTGAATTTTACGAAAAATACGGTTTTGTGGATACCAGGCTAGAAGGTGCAATTGATAACGGTCGACCGGTTTTAATGCTTTTTCCTATAAAAGAATTATTTGATACTGAATTCGCTCCATTTATAGAGATTTTCAGTACCCACTTAGGTAAGATTTAAAATTTGAATAGCTTATTTAAAATTTCTGAAATAATAGTGTTTTTTTATAATTATCATCTCTTAAATTTCTTTAGCAGTAAATTCGCTGAAAAAATTTAAGAGTATTTTTATTTTTCCAATTAAAAATTATGCTAGAGACTCAGAACTACGAATAAATTATTCTCTATTGTAATAGACATCCTCAACAATTTCCATTATAACGGACATTTTTGTAGTAATTTTGTAATACTATTTGGTTAGAATATATTCAATTAAGGAGGTTAGCATATAAAAATTATTGCTATGTTATTTTTTACTGTTTTCAATTGTATTACTTACATCATGTTCAGGTCAAAATACTCAAGTACTAGATGTAGAATATTACTGGATAAATGAAAATAGAACTGAAGTTGCTTTTGTAATATAAGGTGACATGGCGACTATTAAAGTTGGGGAGGCCGAAGGTTTTACCAAAAAAATCAACCATTCAATTAACGGGTTCAAATATCATTAGACTTACAAAAGATTATACTTTTAAAGATGATGTATTTACCGTAGATATTTCAGGTATGAAACACGACAACTATAAAAAAGATAGTGAGGATTCTCAAAAAGCATTAAAAAATATGGCTATCAATAATGACCTGGAAAATTAGAACAAACTCTGTTTAATTCATAAGAGCACTATATTCAAGTGTTTTTTTCTATTTTTAATGTGATGATAAGATTAGTTTTTCCAAAGTTATAGTCAACTTTCCACTTTACATGTAATGTCATTTAATATACAATAGCTTTACAAATTAGGAGGAAATCATTATGGGTAAAACAGCAACGATTAATGTTAGAGTTGATGAAATGGATAAAAAGTCAGCTGAACAGGTATTAAATCAACTAGGCATGCCAATGTCAACACTGGTTACTTTGTTATTGAAACAAGTCGCTCTAACTAAAAGTATCCCGTTCACTATTTCTTTGCCAGATGCACCATCGTCAGTAAGCGTTGATCGTATGAGTGCTGACGAATTCGGGACTATGATGATTGAGGCTTATCATGAAGCTGATAGTGGGGATGTTCGACCTGCCAATGACTTCTTTAAGGAATTCCGAGAAAAGCACAAATGACATCAATTAAAGTTAATATCACCAAGTGTGCAGAGAATGATTTAACAGCCATCCATGATTATATCGACCAGAAACTGCAATCTCCTCAAGCGGCAATGAAACTATTTAACAGTTTAGCCAAGGAAATTCAATCATTGGAAGTCTTTCCCGAAAGGTGTGCTATAGTTCCAGAGTTCCTAGATTTAGGGATAAAAGTTAGACGTCTAGTTATAAAAAACTATTCTATCTTTTACCGATTGGACAATGATGTTGTAACTGTTATTAGGATTTTGCATCATTCGAATAGCTTAGACACATTGATAGGCCAACTAGGAAAAAATATGTAGAGAAGTAATCGTCTGATTACTTCTTTTTATCTGTTTGTGCTAAATTTGGACCATTTGTGGCAGAAGGATATTTTTGTTCTTGAATTTGATATGCTAGATGTGTATAATGATGTCACATCTAGCTATTAAAAGAGGTCGTTGCTCATTACAAAACAAACAATTAACCAATTTAATTCACTTGCTCGACCTAATCTTGCTACAGGTTATAGGAGGTAATCTAGATGACAAAAAGTAACAACAACCAAATTACGGATATCTTAAACAATATCTATAATCTTATTATAAATCCAGAAACAACTGAAAATGAGAGAGAGTTGCTCGTAACGTTTAAAAATGAAATCGAAGTTGGGAAGAAGGATAATGATGAACTTCTTGCAGAATTATGTAGAGCTATTCAGGCTCTAGCAGTCCGCAATCTTTCTAAAGGCAAATCACTGAGTTCTGGAGTGAGTGACTTGAGTAAGACGCTCACAGAATTCCAAGAAAAATCAGAGCGTAACATTAATCTAGCAAAGGGATTAACATCACTCGGCAGTTTGTCTTTTAAATGATTTATCTGCTTGTGATGATTAGTAAAATGACCAAAAAGATCAACTGAATTCAACCTGCTAAGTTGGATTTAGTTGATCTTTTATTGTCGTTTTGGGAAATCATTTTCTAGTGTTATAATGGTGCTATTAAGGAAAGGATTCAAGAATGATGCATAAAAGGAATCTGATAGAAGATAATAAAAGAGGTGAGAATCAAAGCTTTCTCTACTTCCTGCACGAGGAGAAAAATTTGATGTAAAAGCACTTGATGATTTGTGTCACTACATCATAGAACTGGATACAATCAGTCTCGAGCAGTTGAGAGATATCCATTATATTGAAAATCAAATACTACGCCATCTCGTGTATCATTTTGATGATAATGATCTAAGTAAGATTTCAAATCTCCCTTTTGAGTATTGGGAGTATATAGAGCCCTTTGAACGCTTGGTGGCATGTTTGTATGAGGGTGAAGGTGAGGAATGACAATTATCCAGGCCATAACAAAAACTTGCTCGAGCGTTTGAACCAACAGTATGGTTATCCTAAAGATGTCAAAGACTATTTTGATTTGAAGTAGATTTATGAAAGAGATTTTGTTAGGTAGACTTACTAGGTTTTAGAAAAGATAACACCAGAAAAATGATTTCTGGTGTTTTTGAATAGATTTTGGCAAAAATGAGGTGTTTTTCAAATGGTTGCTGTTTTTAAATTATTGTTGAATATTAATCCTTTTTCTCTGTAGCTACGCCATTTTCGTCAATAATATAGGTTTTTCCATCTTTTTTAAGAGTAGTGTTAGTGGAAATCGGAGAACCCTTTGAGTATCGACTAACTGATATTGGGTTTTCAAAATGATAAAGTTTACCATCAAACTCTGCCCATTCGCCACTAAAAGGAGTAGTAATATAAATTGTAGGGTTGAAATAATAGAGCCTATTATCTTTTAACCGAATGACACCTGTTTTTGCAACTCCATTTTCATCAGAAACACAGAAATCTCCCCAATAGATGTCTGTAGCTGTATTCCTTAGAAGTCGTCCTTTAGGGCCAAGAAGATAGGGCTTTTCATTGATAGTATGTATATATGTTCGATCTTCAGCTCCCCATGGTGGGCTAATATAGTAGGTTTCATTATTGTGATTAACCCACCCGAACTTTAGATGACCGTCCTTATCAGCATAATAGTATTTGTAGTTGCCGTCAATATCATCAGAAAGCATACTACCGTCTTTTTTGAAGAAATAATCGAAATCTCCTATCTTGTATGTATCATTTCGAACTTGGTAGCCATCTTCTTTAAAATAAACACGTTTACCGTCAATAGTTGCCCAACCAAAGATCTGGCTTCCATCCTCGCCAAAATAAGTATATTTTTTAGAAAAGTAATCGCCTGTTTCATGGAATTTATTTACGAACATAGCACCAGTATCTTTATCGAAGAAATAGTATTTTCCATCAAGCAGAAGGCGTTTTCCTTTTGCTTGTTTTCCAGTTGGATCAAAGTAGTATTTTTGATGATTAATAATTTGAAGTCCAGTGGCTAACTGTCCATTCTCTTTAATATAAGCCCAATCACCATCTCTATCTTGAATAAATTGTCCAGGTTTATTCATAGTTACATAACCATTTTGGTCAATGACATAACGAATACCATTAAGTTCAAGTGTTCGGTTAGTCCACATAGCTCCGCTGTCTCTATCGAAATAATGTGTTTGACCGTCAATTTCGACAAGTCTTCCCTTAGCTTGTTTGCCCTCTTTATCAAAGTATAGAGTGACATTATCTATTGAATGGAGTCCTGTGACAGCTTTTCCCTCGTTATCAAAGTAGTACCAATTCCATGCATCATCGTGTTCGAAACGATTTGTTAGTTTAGTTTCGGTCGCTACTCCTTTATCATCAATGAGGTAGGCTTTTTTATTGTAAACTAAGGTCTTGGAAACTGTGAGAGGGGAAGTTTCGGAAAGCGAACTTGTTCTATTGAAAGCATAGAATTTATTATCACTTTGAATTACAGTTTCTTCAATCTTAGTTAAATCTGTGTTTTCTGGAAGTAGATGTCCGATGTAGAAATCATTGTTTTCATCAAGATAGTATAGATTACTATAATTATCACGAATAATACGTTTAATCTTATCGGTCTTTGTTCGTACTCCGTGGTCAATAATGTCTACTTCTTCCCTGACGGTATGGGTATAACTTCTTCCACCATTCTTGTAAGTTCTGTTTATGCTAGGCTCTAAGTGGTATAGCTTATCATCAATCGTTTTCCAAGTAGGTGTTGTAACTGTAAACATTTTGGGGATATTGCTATTATCAAAATAGATATTTTCAAAATAATAGAGTTTACCATTATTTGCAGTGCTAACACCAGTAAGTAGAACTCCATCCTTATCTGTACCTACGATGCCAGAGTAGTATGCATCATAATCCAGTTCCTGACGTTTGAGTAAAGGTCCGAGATAGTTTTTTAGAAGTTTGCCTTCAAAATAGTAATAGTCCTTGCCACCTTTTTTGACTATATCAGTGACTGGTGAACCAGAATTTGAAAAATAGTAGTCATCACCATTAATATGATGTTCTCCGGTTAGTACTTGGCCAAATTTATTGGAGCGATAGCTAGTATTTAAAGTTCCAACAAAGACACGTAATGACTGAATATAAAAGGCATCTTTTACCAATTTTCCATGATTATCAAAGAGGTAGTTTTGTCCTTTGAAGATAGTAAGATCATTTTCAACTCGACCATTATAATCAAAATAATAAAGTTGATCGCCAACTCGATGCCATCCATAGTAACGTCGACCATCAGAACCATAATATTCGTTATACGTTTTAGCAAATGGTTCCTGTCTTCTGATTTCAATAGACCAAGTATGCCAATAGTTGGTTTTTACAGCACCTGAATAGTGACTAAAATAGTAATGGGAGCCGTCAATGATTCTTTCCCCATTTTTCGCTTGACGACCTTCTTTGTCAAAGTAAAGAGTTACTCCATCTACATTTTGCCATCCTTTTAGTTTCTCTCCTGTTGCGGTGTAATAGTACCAGTTGCCTGAGGAATCTTCTTGGAAATGGCCACCAGAAACAAGTGGACGTTGAGGAAGTTTCTGTTCAGTTTCAATCAAAAGTCCATTAGCTTCTGCGTGGTAAGTTTTTCCATTGATAGTAATGTCGGTATTTATGACCTTATGACCACTATCCTTATCGAAGTAATAGGGTTCGATACCTATTGTAACGATTTCACCCTTAGCCTGAACACCGTCTGGGTAGAAATACATATCGAAGCCATCTATAGACTGTTCGCCTGTGACAAGTTTTCCTTCTTTATCGCTATAGTACCAGTTTCCATCGTCATCTGACCAAAAACGGTCACGAACCATTTGGCCACTATCTTTTTGAAAATAATAGGAATTTCCATCTAGGACGACAAAGGCATCTTTAGCTTGGACACCATTAGGGTAAAAGTAGAGTGGTATATTGTCAATAACTTGTTTACCTATAAGTGCTTTCCCATCTTGGCCTAAGTAGTACCAATTTCCATTCTTATCAGATGCAAAAGCATTGCGAGTAAGTTGTCCGCTATCTTTCTCAAAGTGATATGTTGCTCCGTTAACTTGACGGGTGTCTCCTTTGACTTGCTTACCATCGGCATCAAAGTAGACCGTAACATTATCAATATTTTGCATACCAGTAAGTGCTTTCTCGTCCTTAATGTAGTACCAATTGCCCTGACTATCACTAGTGTAATGACCTCCAGATATCACGGGACTTTCTTCTACTTTATGAGCAGTATTTGTTTCAGAATCTGGTGTTCCAGAGCTTACTACTTCACTGCCAGTAACAGTAGAGACTTCCGAACGAAGAGCTTGTTGAGAGTTAATTTCAGAAGTACTTGTTTCTGTAACAGTTGCTTCAGTGGTACTTAGATCAGATTCAGTAGAAGTAGTTTCAGTGATGTTTTCTCTTGTATTGGGGGCGTCGAAAGATTTGTTTTCTTCTGGTTTAGTAATGACTTCATTAGTTGACGAGCTTATGACATCAATTGCGCTTTCTTGGATGTTGCTTTCAACAGTTGGTTCTGAGGTGGGGTGAGTCTGTTCAGCTGCGGACACATAGCCCAAGCTTGCAAAACTAAGTCCTAGAGCTAGACCAGTTACTGCAATGGTTACCCATTGCTTTTTTACTTTGTGAAGTTTAAAGTATACTTTCTTTTCCATGATAATGCTCCTTTCATTAAACTGAACAATGTTAGCAAGGATATGGTTAACTCATGAGTAAAATTAAGTTAATATTATAGTTTTATTGCTTACATATCAAGTTTATCATCACATTTTAATAAAATCAAAGAATTGTGTAAGCGTTTTTATTTTTTGTATAAACTCTTTCCAACTCTACTCTAAACAAAACTGATAGTATATGAATGATAAACTTTCATTAAAGAGAGTTAATGATGTATTTGCTTTAAGTTAGCAGCGGATAGATCCTTGAGTAGGGTATTTTTGATATTCATAATATGCTATCCACTGATTTTAGAACGCCACCAAAAAAGCCACTGGCATACAAAAACCAATGGCTTTCAAAAATTTATTTCTTCTTCCCTAGGACAAAATAGCGGCTAGGGATTTGTTGTGTCAAGCTGACTGCGATGGCGATGGTAAATGAGGCCAGGAAACAAGCACGTAGGAAGCTGAGGCCGAGGTCTGCATTTCCAATCAAGAGGAAGTAGACAGCACGGTAGAAGCTCATCCCTGGGATGAGTGGGAACATGCTTGAGGCTAGGAAGACTGTAGCTGGACATCTACGGTAGTGAGCCAAAAAGCGTGAGGTGATAGTAACTAATAGGGCTGGGAAGAGGATGGCGAGGACCTCGTGATGGGTATTGTTCCAAATCAAGAGGTAGAGGAGCCATGAGCCGGCACCTAGGGTCCCAAGGTCTAGGAAGTATTTCTTAGGCACTCGGTAAAGCACGGAGAAGGCTGCTGTCCCTAGTCCTGCCATGAAGGTCTGAATCGAGACCCCCAGCCATGAGGTTGACGGTGTTGAGAACATGCCTGATAACTGTTCCGCAAAGGGGAGGATGGAAATCATGGCAAGAACACCGACAGAGATAGATAGACAAGTGGAGACCCCTGACAACATCAGGGCTAGACCGCTATAGTAGTTATTCTGCGTGAATTCTCGAATGGCATTTACAAAGTAGGCCCCAGGAATCAAAATCATCAAGGTGCCCAGAATAATCACGCTACGATGTTGCCCGATACCCAAATAATAGAGAATGTTAGCTGATAAAGCGGCAATGGCACTAGAAAGGATAATCTGCAAGAAACTGGTATGAATAAAACGGGAAAAGAGTTGCATGCCAATCCCTACAAAAACTCCCGATATAGCCGCAGCAGTCCCATCAATCCAGCTACTTCCAAGGGCTAGCGAGAAGCTCCCTGCACCAATGACACAGGCTATAATATCCTCTAAAGGACGATAGAAAGTCTTCTGCTCAATGGTTTTCAGCTTTTGGAAAATGCTAGATACAGGCTGATTTGGCTGTTCTGCCAGTTCTCGAGACAGGCGGTTTACTTCCTCTAGTTTACCTAGATGGATAGACGGGACTGAGGTAGCTAGGACACGAGACTCTTTAAGACCTGAGCGGTTGAGTCCAGAAATCATGACTCCTCGATTGACCACATAAGTGGAGAAGTCTCTGATACCAAGAGACTTGGCCATGTGTCCCATGGTGTCTTCGATACGGTAAATCTCGGCACCGCTCTCCATAAGGACACGGCCTGCCTGAAGGACGGCATCCATTTCATTTTTGGTTTCTATTTCTGTCTCTCTTGGAAAATCGATGGTCATTTGAACCTCCTTATCGCTTAATTCGTCATTCCATTATAAGGCTTGAATGGTGGTTTTTCAATAGCTTTGACGACTAAAATAGAACTTTCTATGAGATTTTTCTTCTACTTAATGATTGGGGGCAGGAAAATGGAGGGCTTGCCTTTTGCCTTGCTATTGGTAGAGGCAAATGCTACAATTAAATTATAAAATGTATGCGTTTACATATTTTTACGCTGCCTTTCTCAAAAAGCGTTTAAGTCCTTTATTTATAGGGGTCTTAGCAATTAAAGAAGGGAACAAATGTAAGTGCAAATAGATGATACCTTTGAAAAGGAGACAATTCCATGAAAAAAATTATCAATAAACCTGAAAATGTTGTGACAGAGATGCTAGATGGTTTGGCTTATGTTCACAGTGATTTGGTGCATCGTGTTGACGGCTTTGACATCATTGTAAGAAATGAGCAGGCTGCTGGTCAAGTTGGTCTCATTTCTGGTGGCGGAAGTGGTCATGAGCCAGCTCACGCTGGTTTTGTAGGTGATGGTATGCTTTCAGCAGCCATCGCAGGTGCAGTATTTACGTCACCAACGCCTGATCAAATTTTGGAAGCTATCAAGGAAGCAGATCAAGGGGCTGGTGTCTTCATGGTTGTTAAAAATTATTCTGGGGACATCATGAATTTTGAGATGGCTCAAGAATTGGCTGAAATGGAAGGTATCGAGGTTGCCAGTATCGTTGTGGACGACGATATTGCTGTGGAAAATAGCCTCTATACTCAAGGCCGTCGTGGGGTTGCAGGTACCATTTTCGTACATAAGATTCTAGGTCATGCGGCTCGCGAAGGTAAGTCTCTGGCTGAAATCAAAGACTTGGCTGACAAGATTGTTACTAATATCCACACTATTGGTTTGGCCCTTAGCGGTGCGACAGTTCCTGAGGTTGGTAAACCTGGTTTTGTCCTAGCAGAGGATGAAATAGAGTACGGTATTGGTATCCATGGTGAACCAGGCTATCGCAAGGAGTCTATGCAACCTTCTCGCCTGTTAGCAGAAGAATTGACTGGTAAGCTCCTTGAAGCCTTTGAGGCTAAGTCAGGTGAACGCTATGCCCTTCTCATCAATGGTATGGGTGCGACACCACTCATGGAGCAGTATGTCTTTGCTAATGATGTAGCAAGTATTCTTGGAGATGCCGGACTAGATATGGCATATAAAAAATTAGGGAATTACATGACCTCTATTGATATGGCAGGCCTCTCATTGACTCTGATGAAGATTGAAGATGAGGCTTGGCTTGAGGCTTTGGAGAGTCCAGTTAAGACTATTGCTTGGTAGTCTGACGTGAGAACTAGAAATTAGGTATATTATGGATAAAACAGTTGCAGTAAAATGGATGCAAGGCTTTGATCAAAAGGTTGAAGCAGAAAAAGACCACTTGTCTGAATTAGATGGTCCTATTGGCGATGGTGATCACGGTGCTAACTTGGCGCGTGGTATGGCGGCAGCTATTGAGGCTATTAAGAGCACGGAACCACAAAGTGCAGCAGAAGTGTTTAAGGCAGTCTCAATGGCCTTGATTAGCAAGGTTGGTGGTGCCTCAGGTCCGCTCTATGGGTCTGCCTTTATGGGCATGATGAAGGCTGAACAAGATGGACAGGATTTGGCAGGAGTACTTGAGGCAGGTCTCGAGATGATTAAAAAACGTGGTCATGCACAAGCTGGTGAAAAGACCATGGTGGATGTTTGGCATCCGGTTGTTGAAGCTGTCAAACAAGGTCAACTAACCAATGATGTCATTGACCAAGCTGTTCTTTCAACCAAGGATGTTGCAGCTACCAAGGGGCGTGCCTCTTATGTCGGTGAGCGTTCAATTGGTCACATTGACCCAGGTTCCTATTCGTCTGGCCTACTCTTCAAGGCCTTGCTAGAAGCGGAGGGCTAGGATATGCCAGAACTTGGAATTGTGATTGTATCCCACTCTGCTGATATCGCTAAAGGTTTGGTGAGTCTGATTCGTGAAGTTGCACCAGATATTCCTTTAACGGCCACAGGCGGTCTTGAAGATGGTGGACTGGGATCTAGTTTTGACCATGTTCAAGTAGCAGTGGATAGTCAACCTGCTAAACGTCTCTTGGCATTTTACGACTTGGGTAGTGCTCGTATGAATTTGGAAATGCTTGAAGAATTTTCTGACAAGGAAATTCTCATTCAACAGGTGCCTCTCATTGAGGGGGCTTATGCGGCAGCAGCCTTGCTTCAGGCAGGAGCGAGTGAAGTTGAAATCTTATCTCAAATCAACGAATTGACTATTCAAAAATAGAAAAAAGGAAAACTATGACAAACCAAATTAAGTACAACTGGGCTAGTCTTGGAACTGGCGTTATCGCCAACGAATTGGCACAAGCTTTGGAAGCTCTTGGCGGGAAACTCTATTCCGTAGCCAATCGTACCTACGACAAGGGAGTAGCCTTCGCTGAAAAATATGGCATTGAAAAGGTCTATAAAGAAATCGACCAAGTCTTTGAAGACCCTGAAGTGGATATTATCTATATCTCAACGCCTCATAATACGCATATTAATTACCTTCGCAAGGCCCTCGCAGCTGGCAAGCACGTCCTCTGTGAAAAATCTATCACTCTAAATAGTGAGGAATTGGCAGAAGCTATTCAACTGGCCGAAGAAAATCATGTCAAACTGGCAGAAGCCATGACCATTTTCCATATGCCTATTTATCGAAAACTCTCTGAAATCGTGGAAAGTGGTAAGCTGGGACCTCTCAAGGTTATCCAGATGAACTTCGGTTCTTATAAAGAATATGACATGACCAACCGCTTTTTCAATCGTAACTTGGCTGGTGGAGCTTTACTTGATATCGGTGTCTATGCCCTCTCCTTTGTACGTTGGTTCATGACATCGCAACCGACAGAGATGGTTTCACAGGTTAAATTAGCTCCAACTGGTGTTGATGAACAAGCGGGTATTCTCCTTACCAATGCAGAAGGGGAAATGGCAACGGTGACGCTAAGTCTTCACGCCAAACAGCCTAAACGTGGTACTATCGCCTATGACAAGGGCTATATCGAACTTTATGAATACCCACGTGGACAAAAGGCGGTCATCACCTATACGGAAGATGGCTCACAAGAAATCATCAAAGCAGGAGAAACCGCTAAAGCCCTTCAGTATGAAGTTCTGGATATGGAAGCAGCCGTTGCAGGAGAGAATGATTATACCTACCTCAATTACAGCCGAGATGTCATGGAACTTATGACACAACTCCGTAAAGACTGGGGTTTGACCTACCCAGAAGAAGAGTAGGAGTTTTGCAAACAGAGTAAAAAATTAGACTTATGTACTGACTCTAAATAGATATACTGTCAATTAAAGTGAGGGTTTAGCTCTGTATCCCATAGAACTAAGGTCATTTAATTGATTCTATATAAATACATTTATATCAAAGGAGAAAGACTATGAGAAAATTTGCAAGTCCGTCACGTTACATTCAAGGTGAAAACGCCTTATTTGAAAATGCAAAAACCATTTTGGAACTAGGAAGTCACCCTGTACTATTGTGTGATTCAGTAGTTTATGACATTGTGGGTCAACGTTTCGAAGAATACCTCGTTCAAAATGGACTTACAGTTGTTCCAGTCTTCTTTAATGGTGAAGCTTCAGATAATGAAATTAATCGTGTGGTAAGTTTGGCCAAAGAAAAGGGCTGTAATTTAGTCATTGGTTTAGGTGGTGGTAAGACTATTGATAGTGCTAAAGCCATCGCAGATCTTCTAAAATCTCCAGTAGTGATTGCTCCTACCATTGCCTCTACAGATGCTCCCGTTTCAGCCTTGTCTGTTATCTATACGGACGAGGGTGCCTTTGAACGCTACATCTTTTATTCTAAGAACCCAGAATTGGTTTTGGTTGATAGTAAGGTTATCTCTCAAGCGCCAAAACGCTTGCTCGCTTCTGGTATCGCAGATGGCTTAGCAACTTGGGTAGAAGCTCGAGCAGTTATGCAGGCTAATGGAAAAACCATGCTAGGCAAACACCAAACACTTGCTGGTGTTGCCATTGCTGAACGCTGTGAAGAAATCCTTTTTGCAGATGGTTTACAAGCCATGGCCGCCTGTGAAGCAAAAGTTGTAACGCCTGCCCTTGAAAACATCATTGAAGCCAATACCCTTCTCAGTGGTATCGGATTTGAAAGTGGTGGCTTGGCTGCGGCTCACGCCATCCATAATGGTTTCACAGCCCTCACTGGCGATATTCACCATTTGACTCATGGTGAAAAAGTAGCTTACGGAACTCTTGTACAATTGTTCCTAGAAAATCGTCCAAAAGAAGTTTTGGATAAATACATTCGTTTCTATCAACAAATTGGCATGCCAACCACTCTTAAAGAAATGCATCTTGAAAATGCAAGTTACGAAGATCTTCTCAAGGTTGGTCAACAAGCAACAATCGAAGGAGAAACTATTCATCAAATGCCATTTGATGTGAAAGCTTCTGATATTGCGCAAGCCATCGTTGCTGTAGATGCTTATGTTCATGGATTAGCCTAAGTAAATTTGCTCTTTTGTAGGGAAAGTGCCACCATTCCCGTATAGGAATATTATCCCCCTCAGGCACTTATCCCAACAGGATAGACAAATTGTTATAGGAAAGGGTTCAGTTCTGTATTAGATAGGACTGTGCCCTTTTTACTATTTAAAAATCCAATATTTCCAAAGTCCCTCAAAGCGTTTTAAGAACTTTTGAAAACATAAACCATTTTCAAGAAATCCTGATTTAACAGTCATTTCACTTGTGTAAGCGTTTCAAAAAGTGTATACTATAAGTAGAAAGATAGGAAAAGGAGATGGCTAGTGGCTAGTATAACAATTGAAGCGAGCAAGGTAGCTAGAAAGAGTCCTATTCGTGTAGACAGTAGTCTTGTGGGGACAGTTTCTGGGGTGGAAGCAGTGAATGTTTCCCTACCATCATCAAAAGCTCGTTTAAGTGTTGGAAAATTGGGTTACAAGTCTAACACTATTACTGTAGAGGACGGACAAACCGTTCGTGTTACTAGCAATTTTCTAAATCGTTTCATAGCGATAGCGCCATTATTACTCTATCTTGTTGGAGGCCGTTACCTCCCACTTGTTGCAGTCCTATCTACTATAATTTTGCTTTTTAGCTTACCTTTTCTCAAGTTAGAAATCGTAGGCTGATTAGAATCGGGAGTGGCTTAGCCCTCTGTTTGATACCTTTAACTCACTTTTTCATAATAATGCTAGGCCACTCCCTTTTCATTGGGAACGGGTCGAGAGGAAAGAGTGGGTTATCAAAAAGGGAACTCGATAGAGTCTCCCTTTTTTCTTTCTCCAGCAAAATTACATTCTAAAAGACCTCAGTTGCTATAACTGAGGTCTTTGATGTTTCTAGTGATCTATTATTTACGGTACAATTTGTCGTATTGATAGTAAGGGTCGAAGGTCACATTGATACCAAGCTTACGGAGAACATTTTTATCTTCATCAGTAAGGATGATGGTTGAGTGGGCTTCAGAACCCTTGAGGTTACCAAGTTCCTCCATGGCACGTGCCGCATCCGCATTGTTAGCAGCTGTGATAGCCAAAGCAATAAGGATTTCGTTTGAGTGGAGGCGAGGGTTACGGCTACCCAAATGGTCAATTTTCAGACCTTGGATAGGTTTAACCACCTCAGGCTCGATAAGTTTAGTATCCTTATCAATACCTGCAGAAGTCTTGATAGCGTTGATTAAAGCAGCCGCAGTTGGACCAAAGAGTTCTGAATTTTTACCAGTGACGATTTGACCATTTGGCAATTCGAGGGCAAGAGCAGAACCGCCTGTTTCTTCAGCCTTAGCGCGTGCTGCAACGACCACTTGGCGATCTTCAGGGGTGATGCCAAGATCGTTCATGAGCAACTCAATCTTCTTGACAGCAGTCTCAGGAACACGTTCATTTTTGAAATCAAGAACAGTTTGATAGTAGCGACGGATGATCTCTTGTTTAGAAGCTTCTTTGGCAGCCTCATCATCCGTAATGGCAAAACCAACCATGTTAACACCCATATCTGTAGGTGAAGCGTAAGGAGACTCACCAAGGATACGCTCAAGCATACGTTTGAGGACTGGGAAAATCTCGATGTCACGGTTGTAGTTTACAGTAGTTTTGCCGTAAGTCTCCAAGTGGAATGGGTCAATCATATTGACATCATCAAGGTCTGCAGTGGCAGCTTCATAGGCCAAGTTGACTGGGTGATGGAGCGGCAAATTCCAAACTGGGAAGGTTTCAAATTTAGCATAACCTGACTTGATACCATTGATTTGGTCGTGGTACATGTTAGACATACATGTCGCCAATTTACCAGAACCAGGACCAGGAGCAGTAACGACGATAAGGTTACGGCTAGTCTTGATATAATCGTTTTTCCCCATACCTTCAGGAGAAATGATATGGTTCATATCCGTTGGGTAGCCCTTGATAGGGTAGTGGATGTAAGACGTGATGCCATTTTTTTCCAATTGGTTACGGAAAGCATCGGCTGCAGGTTGACCAGAATACTGTGTAATAACAACAGAACCTACATAGATATTGAGCTCGTTGAACTTATCAATCAGACGAAGGACCTCTTGGTCGTAGGAAATGCCAAGGTCACCTCGAGCCTTAGAATGCTCGATATTGCTAGCATTGATGGCAATGACCACTTCGACCTGATCTTTGAGCTCTTGAAGGAGCTTGATTTTATTGTCAGGTTCATAACCAGGAAGGACGCGGGCAGCGTGGAAATCTTCCAACATCTTACCACCAAACTCCAAGTAGAGCTTGCCGTCAAACTGGTTAATGCGATCCAAAATATGGTCGCGTTGCAGATTCAAATACTGTTCAGAACTAAAAGCTTGTTTCTTCATAAATAAAAATACCTCTGAGAAAAATTATATCAAATGCCGAGGGTAAATGCTATTGGCGAGAGACGATTTATGGGAGAAAAAGAGGTGAAGTCAATCATGAAACGTATTTTTTTATGATAGTCCTTTAGAGTTATTATTTAATTGGAGTCCTCATCTCAGCAGTTAGATTTTTAGATAACGATCATTTTAGAATATTTAATTTCATAAAGGTTTCACATTTGTCGTCTATAATTAGGATAAGAAAATGAAAGCGCCTCACTTATCTTTGGTGTAGCTGAGGGCTAATGTCTTAAATGGAGGTGGAAGATGGTTCTCTTACAACAGGCAGTTGCTTATATTTTCCGCAAAAAAACGCGGAATTTTATCCTTTTTCTTATTTTATTTTTGATATTATCTTGCTTGTATTTTTGTTTTTCTCTTATGCAAGTTGGTGGAGGAATGGAGGCACAAATCAGGAAGTCAAGTGGGGCCAGTTTTGATCTGGTAAGTAAAGAAAGAGGGAGTGCCTTTTCCTGGAAAGAGGGGGCAAAGATTAGTCATCTATCTGATGTGATTTCAACGATACCTCAATATGTAAGTCCGGTGCGACTTATCGATAAGAAGGTAGTTACAGGAAAACAAACGGTGGAACGTGATGATCTTGATAATGAGGCTAATCAAGCCTTGGGAGCCACTTTTACTAAGGAAACAGGCCAAAGTGTTGATTTTAGGAGTGGTGCTTTTCAACTCCTTAAGGGGAAGCACATATCTGCTAAAAGGCAAATTATGATTCATGAATCGCTTGCTAGGAAAAATAAGCTAAGCGTCGGAGATAAGCTGACCTTGTCCAATTTCCAGATGACTGAAAGTGGAGCTAGGGAAATGACCTTTGATATCGTTGGTATTTTTTCTGGCAAGAAGGAGGAGACATTTACTGGAATGTCTTCAGATTTAAGTGAAAATCAAATCTTCCTCCATTATGACGATAATAGCCAACTGCTTAATTTGACTGATAAGTTAGTGACAAAATTATCCTTTGGTATTAAGAATCCAGATAGAATCAATCAAGTCATTAAACAAGTGGAACAATTGGATATCGATTGGAATCGTCTACGTTTAGACGAGGACCGTAAGGCTTTTGACTCCTTGAAGGAATCGTCTAAAGCGCTACAAGGAATCGTCAGAACGATGATGATTAGTTTAATTGTTACAGGAGCGGGGATCCTCTCATTTTTAATGGCACTATGGACGCGTGAGCGAAATCATGAGATAGGTATTCTTTTAGCAATTGGGAAGAGTAAGGGACGCATTTTTGCTCAATTTCTTATGGAGATATTGTTGGTGTCCCTTATATCTTTGCTACCTGCCCTTGCTATTGGACGGCTACTAAGTCGACTGTTTTTGCAAGAATTTATAGGACAGCAAGGACAGCAGCAGGCTCTTCAGTTATTAGATCAAATACCTCAGGGACTACCTTTAGGCCAATCTTATCTAAGTCTTCTAGTCTTGGTAATATTATCGCTCGGTGTGACAACAGGTCTTATTTGGCGCAAAACTCCAAAAGAAATCTTATCTAATATGAGTTAAGGAGAAAGGAACACTATGTTAGAACTCAAAGATGTTACGTATAGTTATCAAAATAAAAGTGAAGCTATCCTCTCGAAGGTGAATTATCGTTTCGAGAAAGGTAAATTTTATAGTATTATTGGGCAATCTGGAGCGGGAAAATCGACCTTACTTTCCCTTTTGGCAGGTCTTGATTATCCCAAGAAGGGGCAGGTCTTGTTTAATGGAGAAAATATCAAGAAAAAAGGCTCTAGTTATCATCGTAGACACCATGTTGCGCTTGTTTTTCAAAATTACAATCTCATTGATTATCTTACACCTTTAGAAAATGTACGACTTGTTAATAAAAATGCCGATAGGAAGATACTTTCTGAATTGGGATTAGATGAAAAACAAATTAATCGAAATGTCCTGCAACTTTCAGGTGGGCAACAACAACGTGTAGCTATTGCGCGGGCTTTGGTTTCAGAGGCTCCAATTATCTTAGCAGATGAACCGACAGGAAATCTAGACGAGGAAACTGCGAAGGATATTATTGCTATCCTTAAAAGAATGGCCTTAGATCGCCAAAAATGTGTCATAGTTGTTACGCACAGTAAGGAAGTTGCTCAGGCATCTGATGTGGTTTTAGAGTTGAAGAAGAAACAACTCATAGAAAAGAAAAAATAAAGAAAGGACTCTTATGTTTCGAAACGCTTTTGCATATATTACACGAAAATGGTCAAAGTCACTATTACTGTTAATTATTATTCTTTTGATGAGTACTCTTAGTTTGTTAGGACTTGCTATGCGAAGTGCAACCCAAGAAGCTGCATCCAAGAGTCTAGGGTCAATTACCAATAGTTTTTCAATGCAGATTAATCGTAACACGAATCCTGGAACTCCTCGTGGGGCTGGAAATCTTAAGGGAGAAGATATTAAAAAGATTAGTGAGACTAAAGGGATTGTTTCGACTATAAAACGGATAAATGGTATTGGTGATTTACTAGATTATGAGATTATCGAAACAGAGCAAACGCTACAAAATCAGTCTCCAGAACGTGCTAAAAATTTTAAGTCTACCTTGATGTTGACAGGAGTCAATGACTCATCAAAAGAAGACAAATTTGTTTCAGGTGCTTATAAACTAGTTGAAGGAGAACATCTAACCGATAAGGATCATAATCAAATCTTGATGCACGAAGATTTAGCTAAAAAGAATGGTCTTAATGTAGGAGATAAAGTAAAGCTTAAATCTAATCTCTATGACGCTGATAACGAAAAAAGGGCTGATGAAACAGTAGAAGTGACTATCAAAGGTTTATTTTCTGGTCAAAATAAAGCAGCCGTTACCTATGCTCAGGAGTTGTATGAAAACACCCTCATCACTGATCTAGATACAGTAGCAAAACTCTATGGTAATACTGTAGAAACTGCCACTTATGAGGATGCCACTTTCTTTGCTAAAGGCGATCAAAATCTTGATTCCTTGATAGCAAAGATTAAAAAGTTGAATATTAACTGGTCCCTCTACGATCTTGTTAAGAGCTCGTCAAATTACCCTGCTTTACAGAAATCTATTCTTGGGATGTATCGTGTGGCAAACCGTATGTTTATTGGAAGTCTCATTTTTACAAGTTTATTGCTAACCCTTCTGTTAATTTTATGGTTAAATGCTCGTCGTAGAGAAGTTGGTATCTTTTTGTCCTTGGGACTTAAAAAGACACAGGTTGCGGGTCAATTTTTAATAGAATTGCTGATGATTGCCTTACCAGCCTTTCTTTTGTCATATGGTTTAGCTAGTTTCTTTGCCGAAAAAGTTGGTAATACAGTCCTTTCCAATGTAACAGAAGGTATCAATAAGCAAATGACCAAAGAATCTCTAGCTGCAAATCTTGGTGGAGGGGCTGAGGCAGAAAGCTTCAGTAAGACTCTAACTCAGATTCACATGACAGTCCAACCTAAGCAACTTTTGGTAGTCATTCTAGTCGGTGGATTTATTTTAAGCTTGGTATCCTTGATTTCTTCTCGCTGGCTTCTTCACAAGAAACCCAAGGACCTCTTAGTTGATGTTGAATGATAAGTTTGCTGCACCTATAAAAAACGGTATAATGGAAGAAAGAGACCATATATAGATTAAAAGGATAATGTATGAAGATACTAATCGTAGAAGATGAAGTCCTGATTCGAGAAGGGATGAGCGACTATCTCATGGAATGTGGCTATGAGGTCTTTGAAGCAGGCGATGGGCAGGAGGCCCTGGACCTCTTTCACAGAGAGATACCAGATCTAGTCTTGCTGGACATCCAGCTCCCTATCCTCAATGGCTTGGAAGTCCTCAAGACCATCCGCAAGACTAGCTCAGTCCCTGTCCTCATGCTGACGGCCTTCCATGATGAGGACTATAAGTTGACGGCCTTTGGAGAGTTGGCAGATGGCTACCTGGAAAAACCCTTCTCCTTGTCCCTCTTGA
>OKWN01000290.1_pt1 | contig 29395 bp, 19 predicted proteins | sample 1607151 | NCBI WGS metagenome assembly OKWN01 (sample SAMN07501046, study PRJEB24779) | human gut metagenome | isolation source: stool | host: human infant | place: USA: Pittsburgh, PA | reverse complement strand
TTATAAATGTAATATGAAGAATAGGTATTCCTATAATTGTGCGAAGTGTTAGAATTGTGTAAAAAATTAGAATTTTATGATAGTTAAAATAAATATATAATAAATAAAAAATATATATAAAATAATATTAATATTATTGGAAAATGTTTTCAGAGATGATATAATTTTTTTCGGAACAAACTAATAGAAAGAAGAGGCAAGAGAATTATGTTAAAAGCAATTTTAGGGGCAATAGCAGTAATATCAACAGGGTTTTCAGCAGTCTATGTAAATGACTTCAGGAAAAACAGAAATTCAGCTAACAATGGTATTTTTAAGAGAGGTTTAATAATAGGATTTATAACAGATTTCCTAGATGCAATTGGGGTAGGATCATTTGCAACAACAACAGCAATTTTAAAATTTGATAAAAAAGTTAATGTACCGGACAAATTATTACCAGGAACATTAAATGTTGCTCATGCATTACCAATGGTAGCACAAGCACTTATGTCATTAACAGCAATAGAAATCGATATATTCACATTAATATGTATGATAGTTGCAGCAGTAGTAGGTTCTTGGATAGGTGCAGGTGTAATATCTAAATTACCAGAAAAGAAAGTTCAGTTAACTATGGCAGTAGCCTTACTTGGAACAGCAGGATTACTAGTAGCAAAACAATTAGGAGTAATGCCAGCAGGTGGAGATGCAATAGGACTTGAAGGAACTAAATTAATAATAGGTGTTGTAGGTAACTTTGTACTTGGAGCATTAATGACTGCAGGTATAGGTTTATATGCACCATGTATGGCAATGGTTGCACTTCTTGGAATGAATCCAAAGGCAGCATTCCCAATAATGATGGGATCATGTGCATTTGTTGGACCAATAGCTTGTACTAAGTTCGTTAAAGAAGGAGCTTATGTAAGAGAAGTATCTATGGGTATAACTTTAGGTGGTATAGTAGGTTCAGTACTTGCAATACTATTTGTTACTAATCTTCCAGTATATTGGTTAAACTGGTTAGTTGTTGCAGTTGTACTTTACACAGCAGTAACTATGTTTAAGGCAGCACTTAATAAAAATAATGAAATGGAACTTGAAAATAAAGCAAGTTAGATAGATGGAAAGCCAATAACTAAGATTAAATTTTAGTTATTGGCTTTTTTACTTGTGAGGAAATTATATATAATTGAACTTTTTGACAATATATATTTTAAAATGTGTATTATGGAAACATAGTAGTTAATATTAAAAAAAGAATTTTTTATACTATATTTAATATAATTTAATAGAGTTAAAATTAAGTATCTAGGAGGAAATTATGGAGTTTAATACATATGGGGAAGATAAGTCTTATGAAAACTTTATTTATCTAGGGATTAAACTTACAAATAATGCTGTTTATAAAATAAATAGAATAATTAATAGTGACGAAAAAAATAAATATGTTAGTTTGATAGATGATAATAGAAAAGATGAAGTATTGAATATTATTTTAGAAGATGTAATATATGATTTTTATTTGATGGATATTACAGTACTTGGAGATTCAGATAGAAAAACTAGATTAATGATGACCAGTGATACTGAAAATATTAATAATCGAAATTTTATGAACAAAAGAGGTGGTAAAATATTATGTGTAGATGGTGTAAATATTGATAAACAGCATTTTTTAGTAACAAATTTATGTCTAGCCTCTGATGAATATGGAAATAAAAAAAATAATTGTTATTTTCAAAAAATAAAATTGTGTACAGAAGAAAGTATTAAAAATATATGCATCAGCAATGATATATTATCTATAATAAAAAAAGCTGATAGTTATGATACTTTAGTTGATAAAACTGATAAAGTTAAAAAATCTAGTAAAGAAAGGGGAATAATAAAAAGAGAGGCTTATATTCATAGAACTATGCCTATTAAAGAAAAAAGTAATTTGTCAATAGAAGTCCAAAACAGAATAGATGAATGGGATCATTATTTAAAAATAATAGAAGACAATGCAAGACACTCACAATTGGAGATAAAATATAAGGGATACAAAAGTAATAGTGATTTTACAAAATGTACCATGAATTTTAAATCATTTACTAATGAAGAAATTGAGAAGTTGCAAAATTTCAGAAATGATAGGGTAATACTGTTTTATGATAAGGAAATCGAAAACTCTAATGAAAGAGTAGAAGATAATATAGGTTCTATATATAAGATAAATATAGAAAATAAGTCTATTGTAATTGAATTAAATGATGAGTTTCAAGAATTACTTTTAGAAAATAAAACAGTATTTCCAAATAAAGGATATTTGAGAATATCTAAAATGGGGGATTTGGCTCAAGCCATCAATTTAAGACGAGGATTATACTTATTAAAATCAGGACAATCTTTAAATAATCAATTGGCAACTATTTCATTTGACACTAAAAATTTAGAATATAAAAAAGAGGATGAAGAAGTTATTTTGAATGTAAATAACTTATTATTAAATACTTTAAATAATAGCCAGATAAAAGCAGTGCAGGGAGCTTTAAATTCAAAGGATGTATTTGTTATTCAAGGACCACCTGGAACAGGAAAAACTACAGTAATTGCAGAAATTTGTTATCAAAATGCTATTAGAGGATTAAAAACCTTGATAGCATCTCAGTCAAATTTGGCAGTTGATAATGCACTAGGGAGGATAATAGATAACCCTAGGATTAGAGCTTTAAGAACTGGTAATTTATCCAGAGTTGAAAGTGAAGGAGAAAAATATACGGAAGGAAATGTGGTAAAAACTTGGCTAGATACGACATTAGACATTTGTAAAAATAATTATAAAAAGAAACATCTATTATTAGAAAAAATAGTTTTGCATTTAGATAATGTTAAAAAGTATGAGGCCTACAAAGAAAATCTAATAATATTGGAAAGAGATATAAATAAGATTAATACAAAGATTAAAACTTTAGAAGAAATATTAAATGAAATAAAACCTATTTCATATGAAATAAGAGCAATAAAGTCATTTGCATATAATAGTGAGCATCTAAGTCATATTAAAATTATAAATTCTAAAATACTTAGATTAAAGAAATTTTTGGAAGTAAGAGACAATGAAATATGTATATCAATAATTAATGAATTAAATAATTTATATGAAAACAATTATAGTTGTTATTGTGCAGTAGAAAAAATAGCAGCTTTTGAGAATGAAATAAGATTTATAAAAAATTCAAAAAAATATGAGGATAAGTTAGAATCATTTGAAAACTTTGTTATGAATTTTAAAGATAAAGATAAGTTAATAAATGGTTATAAAGAATATAGAAATATAAATTGCCAGATAAAAGATATAAGATATTATATAAATCTATTGAATAAATATTTACACATAATTAATAATAGAGTTGATAAACTTGTAACATTGAAAATTAAATATAATATTAATCATGAAGAGCTTAAATATAACATAAGAGGTAAAATTAATAATAAATTAATTGATAAATATTTAGTTGATACAGCTAATGTAATAGATCATAAACCCATATTTCTGAATTTAATAAAAAGTTTAGGTATAATATCCAATTGGGAGACTAATTTATTGAAATATATTTATATGGGCAACGAATATGTAAAAATGATAAAAGAAAAAATCGAAGAACTCTCCATATTAATGTCAAATCTAAATAAAAAACGACTGTTCATTGAAGATGAGTATGAAGAAATAATATATAGTAAAATAAAAACAATTAAAAAAAATATTGATGATATAAAAAAATCCCTACAAAAAGAATTTAATTATGATGAAAGCTCAACAGATTTATTAGATTTTATTATAGATATTACAACAAACACTTTAAATAAAAATACTACAAAACTATATTTTGAAATAGAAACAGAAAAAAATAAAGCCATAGATCTAAAAGAAAAATATAATAATCTCAAATATAGATGTGATCAACTTGTTAATGATATGAAAGAAGTAATGGATGCAACTATAAATATAGTACCACAAGTTCACAACAATATATCAATAGATGAGATATTAAGAGCAAAATCTATAATAGAAAATTACTTGATGATTTTAGATAATTGGATTAAAAAAATTGAAAAAGGTAAATTTGGAGATAAAGAAGAACTTAAAAAACTTTATATAGAGTTTGCAAACGTAATAGGTATAACTTGTGTTCAATCAGGTTCTAAAAAATTTGAATCTGAGTATAAGGATTTTGACGTGGTAATTATAGATGAATCAAGTAAGGCAACACCGCCAGAATTATTACTACCTATGCTTAAAGGAAAGAAAATAATATTGGTTGGAGATCATAAACAGCTACCACCAGTGATTGAGTCTGAATTATTAGATGAAATGAAGTATTGTGATGATGAATTGGAAGATATTAAATATGAATTAGATGATATGAAAAATAGTATTTTTGAAAAGATTTACATGAATATAAATGAGAAAAGTAAAATAATGCTGGATACACAATATAGAATGCATAGTTCAATCATGAATTGTATCAACCAATTTTATAAGGATAACAAGGAAGGTGGAAATAAAGTAGGATTAATATCTGGAGTTAAGGATGAAGAAAAAGAAAAAAGTCATAACATAGATATAAAGTATATAAAAAAAGAAAATCATTTGATGTGGGTTGATATTCCACTTAAGAATAGTTATGCAGAAGAAAGAAATGATGGCTTCAGTTTTTATAATAAAACAGAAATAGAAGTAATAGAAAAAATACTGACTGACATAAACAAATTTTCACATAATGAGGAAAAACAAGTGTCAGTGATTACTTTTTATAGTGCACAAGTTAAATTATTTCAGAATAATTTTTTGAAAGGAAGAGAATTTAAAAATCTGAACCTGCGAGTGGGAACCGTTGACAGATTTCAAGGAATAGAAAGTGAAATTGTAATTGTAAGCCTTGTAAGAAATAACAATAAAGGAAAAATTGGTTTTGCAAAGGATCCAAGACGTATAAATGTTGCTTTATCAAGAGCACAAAAACTACTTATTATTGTGGGATGTAGTGAGTTATATTGCGAGAAAAACAATAATAAAGAAGCTAAGGGCTATTATAGTGAAGTAATAAAAGTTGTTAATAAATATAACGGTGTCATAGATGCAGGAAGTATCTTTAACTAAGGAGAGATATATATGTTTAAAATAGAGGATTATCCTAAGGACATAGGAAAAATTATAGAAGATATTGAATATAAGGAAGATAAATTGGAAGTAATCTATTATAAGGAGTGGTTACTTCCTTTTCATAAATACAAGGTGAAAATAAATTCAATAGTTTACAGAAGTATAAGTATTATAGAAGAGTTTATTTTGAATATTGGCTTAACTGACTTAGGAAATAATAATACTATAGATGATATAGCATTAATGCTTGGTTTAGACAAGATATTTATTGAAACTTATGTTGATAAAATGGCAAGAAATGGAATGTTATATTTGAATAAATTGCCTCATATTATAACAACAGAGTCGGGTAAAAATTTATATAAAAGTAAGTTATTTTTAGATTTTGAAAAGCAGGATGTATTAGAAGCTTATTATCATCCATATATAAACAATATTTATGATTATAAAAAGAAAGATTATGAAAATAAAAGTATTGATATATTGCATTTGAATAATGATTTTGAAGATAAAATTTGCAATATAAATGAAGATTTAAAAAATAATATATCAGAATTGGCAAAGTGTCATAAAATCATATGCGAGAAGAAAGTAATAAATCAAGAAGTAAAAGACATAGAAATGGAAAAATTAGACGGTGAGATTGCGTATTTTAGAATAGTTGAATTATGGATATATGATATAGTCGAAAAAGTTTTGCAATGTAGGGTGTGGAACTTTGAAAATAATTCCTTTGACAATGAGATTAGTAAATTAATATGTAATATAAAACCACTGAAAAAAGAAGATTTTAATTTATCTGATGAAATTAAAAAAGAGCCTGTTATAAAGCAATCAAATTCATTGGAAGAAAAATTTATTCAAGAAAAGAAAGAAAATAAGCGTGAAAAAAGTAAGCTTAGAATTATAAGAGGAAAGGAAATAAAAGAAGAATTTAACAAAACTTTTAATATGGTTAAGCAGAGAATGTATATTCAATCCCCTTGGATTTCAGAAAAAGTAGTAGATGATGACATGATTAAAAAAATTAAAAAATTAGCGGCGAAGAATTGTAAAATATTTATAACATGGGGAATATCAAGAAATATAAATAATGAAGATAGAAAAGCACCTGAAATGTTGTTGGAAAAATTAAAAAGCATAAAATCACCAGATAATTTACCAGCTGTATTTGTAATCTGGATAGGAAATCATCACAACAAAGAGATTATTGTAGATGATAAAATACATATAGCAGGTTCATTTAACTGGCTTTCTTACAGAGGGGACTATCTACCAAGGGGTGAGTCAGTTTATCTCACAAATGATAAAGAATGTATAAAGGAAGCTAAGTATTATTTGGAAGATCAAATAGTAAATTCTTTGGGTAGAGATATGCTTAAGGGTAATTTTTATTCTAATTTAAATTGTTTGTTAAATTTGGAGTATCATGAGGAGAAGGTTAGAGAGATTTTGGATTGTGTAGCTGATCAATTGATAAATGATGAGCGCTTAGTTTATTTGAGGGATTTGCTGATGAGAAATGGTAGCTTTCTGGATATATGTGAGAAGATAGATAAGAATGGAATAACATTTTAGGAATGGGATTGAGATATTCATAGATTTATATAAAATATAGTATTTATTTAGAAAATATTTAATCTAAAATAGGAGATAGTTAGTAAGTACAAGACACTAGTGTGCCTTGTACAAGTGTGCTCGGGTGTACGAAAGTTGACATACTGTGTCAACTTTTGCTAGCATAATATAAAAGGTCAGTCTCATAATTGAGATCTGACCTTTTTAATTGTAAGGAAATTAAAAATATAAAAGAAGATAATGGAATTATTTGAAGAATTAATTAAAGTAATAATAAATAATAGGGGTGAATATTACTATAATTCAAATTATAAAGAGGAATAATTTATTTTCAATGATATTAGGAACTACTAAGTTTATAGCTTAGTAGTTTTTTAGGTTGTATAAAAATAACTGGGTTTCAAAAGTATATATAAGGAGTCATTATGAGTTAATGCATAAGTAATAAATCCTTGTTTTAGAATTTAGGATTGTATTTAGAAAATAAAAGAGGAGTTTAAAATGATTTCATATTTTAATATTAAATATTATAAAATTATAGGTAAATATAATATTATACTTTTGAATGAAAAGAATTAGTATTGTATAATATGAAAGAAGTTGATTGAAATTCCTCTAATTGTGAAAAAATATAGTAAGTATGAAAAATAAAGCTGGAAAATATGAAAATAATATGTAAGGATTATGGAATAAAATAAAAATAATATGAAAATATATGAAAATATATATTGACTAGAATATAAAAAATCTATATTATTAAATTAAAGAAAACGGTAACAATTAATTATAGCGTCGTTTTAGCAATGTGGAAAATATGAAATAAAAAATATAAATTAATATGGAAAAAATGAAAAGAAAGTGGAAGAAAAATGAATATAAAAGTGAAAGATATAGCAATTAAATCAGGTGTATCTATGGCAACTGTTTCTAGATATTTAAATAAATCAGGATATGTAAAAGAAGAAACAAGACAGTTAATAAAAAAAGCCATAGCTGAAATAAAAGGTGAAGATAAAAGTTACTCACAATTGAAAAATATAGCAGTAGTACTTCCAGATTTATCAAATATGTTTTTTACAGACGTACTAAAAGGAATAAATGAAGAAGCCGGTAAATTAGGATGCAATGTATTAGCCTTTGATAGTAATGAAGAAATAGAAAAAGAAATTAATATAATAGAATCTTTAAAAGACCTGAATATATCTGGTCTTATAATAACTACAACTGTTAACAATAATATGGAAATTATTAAAAAACATATTCAAAATATGAACTCTTTAGAAATACCAATTATTTTAATAGATAGAGATTTAAGATTTTGTGATTTTGATGGAGTATTTATAGATAATAAAAAAGGTGCTTTTGATGGTGTAGATACTTTGATAAGTGAAGGACATAAAGAAATAGCAATAATTACAGGTCCTCTACAATATAAACCAGGAATAGAAAGGTTAGAAGGATATAAGCAAGCTTATGAATCAAATGAATTATCTGTAAATGAAAAAAATATTTATGAAGGTGATTTTCAAGTAGATTCAGGATATAGATTAACAAAGGAAATTATTAAAAATAATAAAGATGTATCTGCAATATTTATAAGTAATAACATGATGACTTTAGGTGCTATTAATGCTCTAAATGAAATGAAAATAAAAATAGGTGAAGATATATCAATATTAGGATTTGATGATTTAGACTTTTTTAACTATGTTGGACTTAATATAAGTGTTGTATCAAGACCAACCTCAGAAATGGGGAAAATAGGTTTCAACATATTATATAAAAAACTTTCAGATGATGAGCCAAGCTCTACTCAAAACATAATCTTAAAGCCAACAGTAGTTTTAAGAGGTTCTGAAAAACTAGCAAGTAATTAAACTTAACTATAAATTTTAACAATTAGGGGGAATTTCAAAATGAAAAAGAAAGTAACAGTAGCAGGAAGTTTTATAGTTGATTTAATGGCGAGAACGCCACATTTACCTAAACCAGGAGAAACAGTAAAAGGTTTAGCATTTAAAATGGGACCAGGAGGAAAAGGTTCAAATCAAGCAATAGCAGCAAAAAGAGCAAATTGTGATGTGACATTTATATCAAAAGTTGGAAAAGATGAATTTGGAGAAATGGCTCTTAACACTTTTAAAAATGAAGGCTTAGATACTAAATACATATTTGAAGATGAAAATTTACAAACAGGTACAGCTTTAATAATAGTTGATGATGTAACATCTCAAAATGAAATAGTAGTAACATCAGGAGCTTGTGATAATATAACTAAAGAAGATTTACAAACTTGTAAAGATGCAATTATAAACTGTGATATATTCTTAAGCCAATTAGAAATAAATAGAGATGCAATAGAAGCTAATATAAAATTAGCTCATGAAAATAATGCAACTATAATATTAAATCCAGCTCCAGTTCAAGATATTAGCGAAGATGTATTGAAATTAGTAGATATAATAACACCTAATGAAGTAGAAGCATCAATTATTACTGGATATGAAGTTGTAACAGTAGAAGATGCCAAAGTAGCAGCTAAAATACTTCAAGAAAAAGGAATAGAAGATGTTGTAATAACTCTAGGAAAACAAGGTGTATATGTAAAGAGTAAAGAAGAAGAACAATTTGTAAAAGCGTATACTGTAGATGCAGTAGATACAACAGGTGCAGGAGATGCATTTAATGGAGGGTTTGTTACAGCTTTATCTGAAGGAAAAGATATATTTGAAGCTGCTAGATTTGGAAATGCTTTAGCTGCATTATCTGTAACAAAAATAGGAACAGCACCAGCTATGCCTACTAGAAAAGAAATAGATACATTAATGGAAAAAGAGTTAACAATGGCTTAAGGGAGGAAAATAAAATGAATAAATATATAGATCATACATTATTAAAAGCAGTGGCAAGTAAAAGTGATATAGAAAAATTATGTAAAGAAGCATTAAAATATGATTTTGCATCTGTTTGTGTAAATCCAGCAAATGTAAAAATTTCACATGAATTGTTAAAAGATAGTAATGTTAAAGTATGCACAGTAATAGGATTTCCTCTAGGAGCAAATACAATAGAAACTAAAGTATTTGAAACTAAAAATGCTATTGAAAATGGTGCAAAAGAAATAGATATGGTAATAAATATAGCTGCTCTAAAAGAAATGGATTTAGATTACTTAGAAAAAGAATTAAGTGAAATAAAATCTGCATGTGGGGAAAATGTTTTACTAAAGGTGATTATAGAAACTTGTTATTTAAATGAAGAAGAAAAAGTTTCTATAAGTAAGTTAGTCGGAAAACTTAATATAGATTTTATAAAAACATCAACAGGATTTGGAATAGGTGGTGCCACACTTGAAGATGTAAAAATTATGAAAGATAATATAGGCGAAAATACAAAAATAAAAGCATCAGGTGGAGTTTCTGATTTTGAAACAGCTAAAGCATATATAGATTTAGGATGTAAAAGAATAGGAACTAGTAATGGTATTAAAATAGTAACTAAAGATCAAAGTATGGAATTAAACTCATATTAATAGGTTGAAATAGGGGGATATAAAAATGAGTGTATATATAGCTGAATTTATAGGTGTTGCAATAATTGTATTTTTAGGATGTGGTGTTTTAGCAGGAAACTCTTTGAAAAAATCTGGCGCTAATGGTGCTGGAAATGTGGCAATAAACTTAGCATGGTCAGCAGCAGTTACTCTTGCAGTATATACAGTTGGAGATATAAGTGGAGGGCATTTTAATCCAGCTGTTACAATAGCTTTTGCTATACAAGGAACTTTTGATTGGGCTTTAGTACCAGGTTACTTATTAAGTCAAGTTTTAGGTGGAATGTTTGGAGCATTATTAGTATATTTACAGTATCTACCTCACTGGGAAGCTACAGAAGATGAAACTGTTAAATTAACAGTATTTGTAACTGCACCAGCAATAAGAAATAATTTTACAAACTTTATAAGTGAGTTTTTAGGAACTTTTGCATTAGTATTTGTTGTATTAGCTTTAGGAATAAATGATTTTGCAGCTGGAGTAAATCCATTAGCAGTTGGATGCTTAATATTTGTACTAGGAACATCTTTAGGTGGAGTAACTGGAAATGCTATAAACCCAGCTCGTGACTTAGGTCCTCGTATAGCACATTTTTTATTACCTATACCAGGAAAAGGAATTTCAGATTTTAAATATGGATGGATACCAGTAGTTGCTCCTATAATGGGAGGAAGTTTAGGAGCAATGCTTCATTCAGCACTATATGAAGGAATAGTAGACTTTAGACTTTGGGCAATTATGATAATTTCAGCCATTACCTTTGGAGCTTTATATATGATAAGTGTAAAAAACTTAAAAGAAAATAATCTTTCAAGCACTAAAGTAGCATAGCAACAATGACTTGGTCATCGTAAGACTATTATAGAGTGTAGTTCTTTTCAGTTTATGTCAAGAATTTGCTAAAAAAGAGGATGCTTCAAAATGATTTCTAAATCATTCAAAGAGGCATCCTTTTTTAATTGTTTTTTGTGAAATAATGTATTTATACATTATGGAAAAATAATAGAGGAAGAGAATGGTTGTAAGTTACAAGGAGTAATTAAAACTTCTAAAATCTACAAAATAAAATGTATCCTATTAACTTTACTTTTATTATTTATATTATCTAAGGTTAATCTTTTTTCAAGTATATCCATACTTTTTTTCCAAGGGATATATATATTATGGATTTATAAATACAACCTAAACAATGAATTTATAAATCAAATGTTAAATGAAATAAGCAGTTTTATTTTTCAAACTAGTGAAATAAATATAAATAATATATGTATAACAGATAAAGAAAATAATTTTAAAGGGAGTGTTTATAAAATACAAAAACTTATAGCTATAATTTTCTTAGCAGTAGGTGTTATAGGATTTTTATCTTCTTTTGTTATCACATTAAAAAATAAAAATATTAATGAGTATAATGAAAACATACAAAATTATATAAGTAATGTACCAGGAACTTTATATAATATAAGTGAAATATATGTAAATGATGAAAACATTATCATATCAAGTAAAGAGGAGCATAGCACACAGGTGTTTGCCAAGAATGGTACATTTATTTTTAGATTATTTATGCCATATGATTTTGTAGTTAATGTTGAAATAAACGATACCAGTAACATGGAGGTGTATACACGGAAGAATCATAGTAGTATATATTATAAGTATATAGTAGATATAGATAACCAGAAAATTGTAAGTTTAGAGTGTCTTGGAGAAAGCGATGAGGAAGAGATTGATAAGTCAAAAGCTTATTTCTTAGATTTTCCTAAATATGAAAATAGTAAAGAATATTATGAGCTTAAGTATAACAAGCTATTGGTTTTAGTTGGAAGTGAAAAAAAGGTGATAAATATAACTGATTTTAAGATGATGCCATTGCCAACTATTACGTATGCTATTTTAGATTTACAAGGTTTTGTAGGGATATTACTTGGTAGAAAGATATTAATTAGTGAGGGTTAAAGTTATCAGCTAACTCTAAGAAAATTCAAATAAAAGATAGATTTATAAAAGTCTCTAATTAATAATATTAGCAACAAGTATGAATAAATATATCATACCTGTTGTGATATTTTACCATTCAAAATATTATCTAACATTTATATAAAAAACTATATAAACAATATTTACAGACTATACTTATGGTAATGTAGGAAGCGTAGTTACCAGATTTGTAATAGATAGCAAGTCAAGCCATTTCAATGGACTTGACTATGATGTCCGGGCGTAGGAAAGTTGATACTGTGTGTCAACTTTTGCTATGCAGATTCAAATGACTAAGTAAAAGGATTAAAATTTGAATACAATAGTGATGGCTGGTTAATGAAAATAAAAGCCAAGATAAAAAGAAACTTTTTAATAGGAGAAGCTAACTATAGAGAATATACTTACGATACATATGGAAAAGTAAAAAATATAAAACTAATTTTAATAAACAACAGTGAACCGTATCACAAGTAAGGAAGGTGATTTGTTATAATAGTTTAATATAAAGAGTAACCGAGTTATTGGTTTAAATTAAGAAGAACAAAAAATGAGTGAATACATATGTGTATAAGGTAGACAGTCTGTATTCATATGAATTTAAGGCGATAAATAAGAATAAAATAGAAGAAAATATAACATAATATAAATATTTTGCAAAAATAACCATATAAGTTAAAACTGAAGACTTAGGTGAAAGAGGTAAGTAGTATAGGTGTGCAAAGCCAAGGTTAAATGCAAATTTAAATAAAAAATGTATAAAAAGGGAAACTTAAATTAATTTAAGTTCCCCCCTTTTTAAGTTTATATATTAATTATTGTAAAAACAATCATAGTTATTTTTTATTAATACTTATTAAAATTGTCGCTTACATTCTGTAAATTCATAAATATCCATTAACGCCTCACCAAATCTTTGATAGTGTACTATTTCTCTTTGACCTAAAAAACGTAATACATCTTTTAAATCACAGTCATCAGTTAAATTTAGTAACTGGTAATAAGTTGCTAATGCTTTTTGCTCAGCAGCCATGTCCTCGTGTAAATTAGTTACAGCATCTCCAAATACATTAATATAAGCTGTAGTAAAATTTACGCCATTAGCATCTACTGGTTGGAGTCCATGTCCAAAAGTTGCATAGTTTGGTCCAAGTCCAGCAGCCTTAAGCTCTTCAGGAGTACACTTACTAGTTAATTGATATAGAATAGAAGATATTATTTCGACGTGAGCCATTTCTTCTGTACCTATGTCAGTTAAAAGGGCACGAGATTTTCCAGTTGGCATAGTGTATCTTTGCTGAATATATCTAATTGCAGCAGCAAGTTCGCCATTAGGTCCTCCTAATTGAGTCATTATAAGTTTAGCCATCCTTGGATCTGAATTTTTTATGTTAACTGGGTACTCCAATGTTTTTTGGTAAATCCACATATTAACTTGACCTCCTTTAAATATTAAAAAATAAGTTAACTTTTATATTGTATATTATCTATAGAATTCATTGTCCCATGGCCAAGGATTACATACCCATTGCCAAGAATATGAGTCTGGTACATACCCGAAATTAGTTAATGGTCCATATTCATCTTCATAATCACGTTTAGCTTGCATAAACTTACAGCTGTATGTGTTGTATGAACGTAGAGCGTGTTCATCATCTGGATTGTTATCTAAATATAAATTTAATTCTATACAAGCAAATTGATATTCTAAAAGTGTATTTAAAAGTTCTTTTCTATTTGATCTCATAACTACCTTGTACACCCCTTTTGCATTTAACTCTATTTTTAGGATTTTCATATAACCAGTCATTATAATTATTTGATTCTACTAAATCTAGCTCTGGGAATAAAGTGCCTCTTCGTAAAGCTGTTTTTAAATCATATGAGTCAGTATAAACTTGACTATTTATATATGGTCTAGCTAATTCATAACCACAGTTTTGTTTGATATTTTTATAGTTATCCATAATCATTCTCCTTAATTTGTTGAATTTAGAAGTAATTAAATTTTTTATACTTTTATATTTATATCTAAATATGATAATTAGTTTTAATAATAATGAGTCATTAATTCAATATAAATTAATAAAAATTAAGCTTAATATATTTAGATTTTTATAAAAATATATTTTTACTAAAAAATAGTAGCTTGCTTTAAATTCTAGTAAACTTCTATTTAATACATAATATATAAATATTTTAATATTTGTGACTTTGTTTGATAAAAAAGTATATAAAACGACAAAATAAGTAAGAAAAGTATTTGGTTAAAAAATTAGTTATCTGAAATATTTCGACCCTCAACTCAGGAACAGAATCTTATTGAGTGAACAAATTTGTACAGTCATAAATAAAGAGATCATCTACCGGGGAAATTTTTCTCTCGACTAATTAAGCTTCACTTTTTTGTGAAAGTTCAGCTATGAGCTTTCTGTTATCGGTAATAACGACATCCAAAAATCAATTGGATAATGTTGATGAAGAAGATAAGCTAACGCACCAAATTAGTGCATCAGGTTAAAGTAGAAATATGAAAATAATAAATAAAAGTTGGCTTTACCCTTTTAAAAGGGGAAACTTCTGAAACTGATGTTAAAAATTTAGATGCGCATTATATGCATACCAGAAAATTAAACAATAAAGCTTCTTACTGTCATATAGATTAAGGTAGTTATATGGAGCGTTTCAACTTTTGGCAACGATGAGCTAAATTTTGAGATTGGAGTAGACAAATAGCCAATCTTATACCTATTTCACAAAAAGTGATAAACTTAAAGTATATATCAAAATGCTACTCACTTTTATTACTCCTCAATTGAGTCGGAAAAATATACGAATAAGATTAACTCAATCCAATTTTGGATTAACTAAGAATTTATTCTAGACATTCTGTACTCCCTAAAAAAGAGTATTCGGAGTGCCTAAAGTGTAATTATCCGGTCTTTTCGGCTACCTTAAAAAAGATACTCGGTTATTACTCGGCACTTTCGGCAGCCTTAAAAAAGGAGATATATTCAGATTTAAAATCTGAAAACCTATCAAAACCTATCATTTATACTTTAGGAGTCAACAATTTTGCTGAGTAATGCTAAGGTTATGAAAACCTCACTATTGTATATTGTGTAAAATTTTTAATACCCTAATAGACCCTAACAAATACTATACGACTATAAAGTAATATATAATTATAACATATTAGAAAAGTTCTAATTATTGGGTATAATTATGAAAATAAATAAGGAAATGTATTTTCTTAACATTACGAAAATATGTGTAGCAATTAAAAATAAAAATATACTTACAGCTAAAGAATCAAAGAAAACTGCTGAAAGTATGGGATTTTATAAAATTAAACAAACATCCCATGGTCAGCCTATATTTTATAATAAGAAAAAAAGAAATATATATATCCAGATGTAGATAGTCATAATGGTGGAGTATGGAAAATGGCATCTTCAATAAAGGATTTGGCAAATAGAAAGACAAGAGATGGTATATATGATATTAATTTAAATAGAGTAAGAGATTAATTAAAATGATGAATTATAGAATATCTAAATATAATCCTAAATATAGAGATGAACATGGAATCTATACTAGAGATGAATGGACTTCAATTAGTGATGTAGGAGAATACTTTGATGGATATGAAGTGACTATGGAAGAATATTTAGACACAAAAAATAGATATGTGAAAGCTATTGACATAATACTAGATTATTTAAAGATAAGTTATTTATATATAATGGAGCTAGAGAAATATGAAAATGATATAACTAATACATCTAATGATTTTTACATAAATATTATATCTGCTAAATTACCTGATGTTATTATTAATAAGATAAATGAACTAGGGCTATATATAGATTAGCACAAAATACTTATTGTGGAGAATTTGCAGCTAATGCAACTTATTATCCCATACAGTTTGTTGCATTACTACTATTCTGCATGGGTATAAGCACTAAGAAATGTACGTTTAGTTTTCAATTTAATTTGGCCTAATTGTAAAATTTTTATATCAACTTGTCTATTATAGATTACTTAATAAATATCTATTTTTACTATATAGAATATCATTTTAAACTTTGAAACTCAACTATTAATAATTTCATATGGTAAAACTTAATTATAAATAAAATTGTGGGTATTATTCTTGTGGATCATCTCCACCATTGAAATCCACTAACACTCATATCCATTGGATGTGGGTGTTTTTAGTGTATTTAAGAATTTAGTCAGGATTAGTATAATATTAATAGAATTCAATTTATAACCAATCTAATAACTTAGAAATAGATATATAGCTTATAATGTAAAAATACAAAGACTATAAAAGGAGATTATTATGGTAAGTTACTTTACAATAGGAGAAGTATCCAAGTTATCTAATGTTTCATTAAAAACACTTAGATACTACGATGAAATTGGGATACTAAAACCTAAATATGTAAATAAAGAAAATAAATATAGATATTATTCTATAGAACAATTAACAACAATAGATTTAATAAAATTGTTTAAATCTACAGGGATGTCACTAGAATTAATAAAACAAATTTTAAGCTCACAGACTGATTTAGAGTTTATGGTAGAGAATATAAGAAATCAATCAAAAGTAGTAGAAGCAAAAATAAAAGATCTATCGTCAATAAAAAGCTATTTAGATTATTTAGATAAAGAAATATCTCAAAATATTGAGTATGGACTTAATAAAGTATTTATCAAACATAATGAAAAACGAAGTTATCTAAAATATGATGTGGTATCTCATAACCCTCAGGAGCTAGATTTAAATTTAAGAAATGTGATATTTGATTTAGACAAAAATATAGAAAGAACTTCTGAGCTGTTAGGAGCAACAGTATCATATAAAGAGTTAAAAGAAGAAGATAAAATTATATATAAAGGATTTAAAGTTTTTATCAATCAAGACAAAGATATAAGGTATCTAGAAGAAGGTGATTATGTAACCATAATATATGAGGGTGGGCCAAGCGACTCAATTATATATTATAGAATGTTGTTAGATTATATAAATGAAAATAATATTGAAGTAGTTGGCGATTTTAATGAAACATGGATTATTGGTAAAATGGATGAAAACTTAGAAGAGAGAAGTTTAATAAAATTAGATATATTAAAAAAGTAAAATAGTATTGACCCTAACCTAACTGGAAGGTTTATTATTTTGTAAGTAGGTGACTGAAGAATAAAACATCAGAGTGAAAAAGTTTTATTCAAATGGATAAAGCAAAGAGTAATCTAACTACAAAATACATAGACAGTAAAGGAGATTTATATGAAAAAAGAAACAGTTATGGTAAAAAGTGAGTTTGCACCTTTAAAGAAAGTTGTTTTAACACAATCTGAATTTATATTTCCTATGAATAGTATAAGTGATGATGTAGAAGAAGTATTAGATGAAGAAACTCTACAAATGTATAAAGATGTAGATGGAAAAAATTATAAAGAGGCATTTCCAGAAAGACAAATTAAATGGGAACAAGAAAGAGAAAATCTAAAACAAGTACTAGAGAAATATGGTGTGGAAGTTGTTAGACCTCGTTTATTAACAGATTATGAAAAAGAAAGTGGCAAAGAATATGGGTGTAGTAACTTTTTTGTTAGAGACCCATTCTTTACAATAGGAAATAATATAATAGAAGGATCACTAAGATATCATCATAGAAGGAAAGAAATTTTACCTATACGTAGTATTTTAGAAACTATTGCATATTCCAGTAATGCCATGTATGTATCATTACCTATGGTAGATACTTCAGAAGGCTTGGATTCAGAGGCAGGACCATTTTTAGAAGGTGGAGATGTTATAGTCCTTGATAAAACAGTTTTTGTAGGTAAATCAGGACAAGCATCAAATGACAATGGATATAGATGGTTAAAATCATTTTTAGGACATTTTGGTTATAATGTAGTTCAAGTACCATTAAAAAATAATGTGCTACACTTAGATTGTGCATTAAGCTTAGTAAGAGATGGGATGATGATTGTATGTGAGGAAGCTTTAATAAATGGTATTCCAGAGGAGTTAAAGAATTGGGATAAAATATCAGTGCCTTATAGTGATGTATCCAGATTAGCTGTAAATGGATTACCAATTAACGACTCAGTATATATTTTAGATCCAGAGTTTGAATATATAGGAAAACAATTAATTAGCAAGGGGATAACTGTTGAATATATTGATTTTGAAATTTCAAGAAGTTTAGGCGGATCATTTAGATGTAGTACACAACCACTATTAAGATATTAAACAGTGATAAAATAAATATTTTTATATGACTTACTATAAATATAAATAAAAAAAATAAAAAAAAATTGGAAAATAATTGACAAAAAAAACTATAATATGATAGAATTTTTGTTGAAAATTCAATAGGCAAACCTATGGAAACATAGGGACGCAAAGCTATAGGGACTAAGGTTTTAAAACTATGTCAGCCAGTTGCCAAAGAGTACATTATACTTTTTGTTTTAAGATTTATAGTTAATATTACTGCAGGTATTTGCATGAAAATATTAAATTATCAAGTCTATATTAAGTTGCTCTTTTTGAGCAACTTTTTTTATTGCAATTTAAAACATGCAAATTTAATGTACTTCTGAGGGAGATCAATCAGGAGGGAAAAATGAAGAGGAAGATAGCATCAATAGTGGCTATGTCTATAATAGCTACAAATACTATGCCTGCAATAAATGTTTTTGCAGATGAAATTATAAGAAATAAAGTAGCAAGCATAGAAAAAGAAGTAAGCAAAAATATGACAGTGGAGAATTTCAAAATAAGAAATTATGAAAATTTCCCTAGTTATAATAAAGCTTATAAAGTAAATGTAGAATCTATAACTAATAATGGCGGTAAGTATAATCAAAGTATTATAACTAACGCTATAGATGGTAAGCTAGAAACTCATTGGGAAACAGGAAAAGAAAATAAAGCAGACTTTAAAAATGAGGTAGAGTTTGAATTTGAAAACGTTGAAAAAATAAACAGATTAGCTTATGCTACTAGACAAGATGGTGCAAAACCTAAAGGTTATCCTAAAGTTGCACAAATATTAGTAGCAGATTCAAATGAATCAGATTACACGCTAGTAGGTGAAGTTGCAAGTACTAAAGTAACTGGAGATATGGTTGAATTTAGATTCGACACAGTAGAAGCTAAGAAAGTTAAGTTCATATTCTCTGATGCTCATGATGGTTGGGCAAGTGCTTCTGAGTTTTGGTTTTATAAAGAAGATAAAACTTTAGATAAAATGGAAACCATTTTTACGGATAATAACATGAATGAAGTTAACCCTGAATTTGCTAACATAGAAGATCTTAAAGCCTTGGAAGAAGAAGCTAAAGATCATCCCTTTTATGCAAACTTCAAGGAAGATATAGATAATGCTATAACTATATTAGAAGGTGAAAAACTAGAAAGTGGTATAGCTAAAGTATCTAAATTAACTGCACATGGTACAGAATATCAAGATGCTTACAACGAAAAATTTATGATACCAACAAATAAAATAACTAAAGTAGAAGCTAATGGTGGAATATATTCAGGAACTAAATATGAATATATGTTTGATGGTGACCCTAATACACATTGGGAAACTAACAGAAGCAACGGTACAGATTTCACAAATGAAATAACTTTAACTTTAGATGAAGCACAGACCATAGATAGATTAGCTTATAAAGCTAGAAGTGTAAATAGCAAGGGATTCCCTACTAAGTTTGAAATACATGTTTCAGAAACTTCTAAAGGGCAAACTTTCCAAAAAGTAGCAATTGGAGAAGCTAATGTAACAAGTGATATGGTTGAATTCAAGTTCGCTCCTACAAAGGCTAAGAGAGTTAAATTAGTATTTAATGAGTGTAACAGTAATAGAGCGTTTGTTTCAGAAATGAGATTATATAAGCAAGATGAATTAAGTGAAAAGTACGCTACATTATTTACAAATGATAAGAAAAATGAAGTAAGTAGTGAGTTCAATTCTACAGATAAACTAGAAAAGTTTGCTAAAGAGTTAGAGACACACCCTTTATATAATTTATATAAAGAAGGTATAAATGATGCTAGATTAATACTTGAAAATAAGAAAGCTACATATGTGGATGCAAGAGTATCCAAATTTAAAGAGTTTGGTTCACCTGAGTTAGCAGAGTATGACAAGACTTATAAAATAGATAATAAGCGTATAGTAAACATAACTACTAACGGAAGTCACTATGCTAATGAAGTAATAGCAAGAGCAATAGATGGTAATATTGAAACTGCGTGGCATTCAAATAAAACAAATAACGAAAACCACACTAATGAAGTTACAATGACATTAGACAAACTAGAAACTATAGATAAGGTAGTTTACACTTCACCTAGAGCTAGAGGTTTTGCAGAAGAGTTTGATATATATGTATCTAAAACTTTAGAAGGTGATACTTTCCAAAAGGTTACAAGTGGTAGAGCAAGTAGAACTAATGATTCAGTTTCTATAAAGTTTAATCCGACAGAAGCTAGAAGAGTTAAATTTGTATATACTAAAGCTTATGAAAACTTTGCACTAGCTTATGAGTTTGGTTTATATAAACAAGACCCAGCTATAGATAAAATGGCTAGCTTATTCACAGACGAAACTATGAATACTGTAAGCGAAGAATTTGCTAATATGGAAGCTTTAAATAAATTAGAAGATGAAGTTAAAGTACATCCATTCTACGATGATTTTAAAGAAGATATAGACAATGCTAAGGCTTTGGTTGAACAAGGCGAAGTTGAAGCAACTGCAAGTAAAACTAAAAAGTTTAACCATTACAGCAACAAAGAGTATATGGAACAACATGCTATAAAGAGAGAGAATATAAAGAAAATATCTAACAACGGTGGACAATGGTCTACTATGAAAATAGATAATGCCATAGACAGTGATTTAGATACATATTGGGAAACTAATACATCTAATAAAGAAGATTGGAAAAATGAAGTTACTGTAGAATTTATAAACCCTGTAACTATAGATAGAATAGCTTATGGTGCTAGAAAATCAGATAGAAAAGGTTTCTTAGAACAATTTGAAATTTATGCTTCTGCTACAACTAAAGGAGATAACTTCAAACTAGTATCTACTGCAAAAGCAGACAAAACTACTGGTTTAGTTGAAGCAAAGTTTGAGCCTACTAAATTCCAAAGATTAAAAATAAGAGTAATTAAAGGAGATCAAAGCTGGGCTACTTTAAATGAATTAATTTTCTTAAAACAAGATTCTATAGCAGATAAAGTTTATAACATGTTTACAAATGATTTAATGAATGAATTAGTTGATGAATATGACACAATAGAAGAAATAGAAACTTTAGAGAAAGAAGTTAATACACATCCATTAAAAGAAGAATTAATGGAATATATAGAAAGAGCTAAAGATGTAGTTCAAAATCCTGAACAATCTAAAGAACATGTGTACGAATTAGAATCTAGAGGAGACTCTATAAAAGAATCTCAAAAAAGACAAATGTGGAACTTCCAAGACTGGCAACCAACAGGTTTAGCAGTTAAGTCTGAGCAAAAGATAACTGTTTATGTTGATGCAGAACCAGGTGAACCATTACCATATCTAGTATTTAAACAAATGGATGTTCAAAATAATGGTACTATAAACATAAACTTAAAGAATGGTAAGAACGTTATAACAGTGCCTACAATATCTGGTACAACAATTAGAGAAGGTGTTCCATACTCAGGTGTGTTATATACTGTTAACCCATATACAGAAGAACAACAATCTAGAATGCCTAAGATAAAAATAGAAGGTGCTTTTGAGTATCCTGCTTTCGTATTGGGAGAAGATTCTGATGAAGCTATAATGAAAGAGTTAGAAGAGTATACTGAAAAGTTAAAAAAAGATCCTACATTACCAGATGTATTTGAAGTGTTTAGCAAAAAGAACTTAGTAAATACTAGAGCTACATATGCTTTAGATTGGTACAAAAAGAATAATTTACTTCCTAGTTACACTGCAAACAAGGTAGATGATATCTTAGCAGAATCAATGAAATACTGGGGATTTGATGAGTCTAGCGAAGTAAACTCTGACTTCAACTATAGATACGTTTCTATGTTAAAGTACCTAGACGGTGGTGGATTTATGAATGCAGGTAATGGTATAACAGGCTACAACCAAAACGAGCAAGGTGCAGTTTTAGGATATAACACTGGTTGGGGACTAATGCACGAATTAGGACATAATATGGATACTACTAAAATGAGTGTAGTAGAAGTTACAAACAATATGTTACCTTTACACTTTGAAGTATTAGAAGGTAAGGCAAGTAGATTCACTCAACAAAACCAATACCAAAATAACATATTCCCTAAAGTAACAAGGGAAGATTACTCAAAGAACCTTTGGTATCCAGAAAGTGATTATACTAACTTACAACACATAGCTCCATTATGGCAATTACAGTTATATGATGAAACATTCTGGCCTAGATTACAACAAGAGTTTAGAGCAAATCCTTCATTAGGTGGTGGAAACTGGGATAATAAGCATCAGGCATGGGCAATTGCAGCATCTAATGTAATGAAAATGGATTTAACTGAACATTTTGCTAGACATGGTTTCCGTGTAACTGAAGAAACTGCACAACATATGAAACAATATCCAAAACCAACTGAAAAGTTATGGTATATGAATGATAACAAATACTTAAAAGACGGTGAAACATTTAATGAAAATTTAGATTTAAAATTACATACAAAAGTAAATAAAGAAAATGTAACTTTAACTATGGAAATAGATAGAGAAAATAATAAGAGTCTTTTAGGATACGAAATATATAGAGATGGAAAGTTAATAGGATTTACTAATACAGAAACTTATGTAGATAAAGAAGCTAAGATAGGAACTAATCATACCTATGAAGTTGTTGCTTTTAGTAACGACTTAAACAGTGCAAAAGCTGTAAGTGTTAAAGCACATCAACCTAAGTTAGAAGCTCAAAAGGATATAGTTATAGGGCTTAATGAAGACTTCAATGCTCTAGATTATGTAGAAGCTGTTGATTATGAAGGTAACAAACTTGATAATATAATAGTAGAAGGTAATGTAGATACATCTAGAAAAGGTGAATATGAAGTAACTTATAAGATAACTCAAGACGGAGTTACTATAACTGATACTACTAGGGTAACAGTCGTAAGTGATTTTACTTACCTAAGTGACTTAAAGCACGAAGATGTTAAGGTTGGTTGGGGTTCTCCTAAATTCAACAAGGATATATATGGTAGAGTAAACGGTATATCTAAACAATTTAAAAAAGGTATAGGACTTCATGCAAATGGTTATGTAGTATATAACTTAGGTGAGCATAGTTATGATACTCTAGATGTTAAATTAGGTACAGACTCTAGTAAAGCAGATAGTAGAACTACTTTAGACTTCAAAATAATAGGTGATGGTAAAGTTCTAGCAAAAACAGATACAAAGAGATACACTGACGATTTAGAGCATATTAAGGTAAATATAGCAGATGTTAAAGAACTTAGAATAGAAGTTAGTATAGCAGGTGATAGTGATGCTAATGACCATGGTATAATAGTAGAACCTAAGTTAATAGGAAACAACTCTAAACCAGTGATAAATATAGATGCCTCTCAATCAATAAAAGTGGGAGAAACTTTAGAGAATGTAGTAGGTAATGTTGAAGCTACGGATAAAGAAGACGGAAACATAACTAAAAAGGTTAAGATAAGTGGAGAAGATAAAGTTAACACTAATAGAGTAGGTACATATCCAATAAAATACACAGTAGAAGATTCTGATGGAAATACTACAGTAGCTACCAGAAGTATAAAAGTAGTTAACATGGAAGATTTCACTTACTTAAGTGATTACAATTGGGCGCAGCAATCTAATAACTATAAACAAGCACAAAAGGATGTAGCTATAAGTGGTAGAAATTTAACACTTACAGGTGAAAATAACGAAGCAGTTGAGTATGAAAAAGGTTTAGGAATGCATTCAACAAGTACAGTTATATATGACTTAACTGATAAAAAAGCAGATATATTCAGTACTTATATAGGTGTAGATAGAGCAATGTATAATTCTGTAGGTCAAGTACAGTTTGAAATATATGTTGACGGTAAGTTAGCTTATGATAGTGGCATAATGAGAGCTAAAGATAAACAAAAATATGTAGAAGTAAATTTAGCAGATGCTAAAGAATTAAAGTTAGTCGTTAAAGATGGTGGTAACGGAAATGGTTCTGACCATGCAACTTTTGGTGATACCAAATTACACTTTGTAAATGAATCAAGAATAGACAAAACTGAATTAACTAAATTAGTAAACGAAGCTAAAAAGTTAAATGAAGATGACTATACAGAAGAATCTTTTAATACAATGCAAATAGCTTTAGCTAAAGCAGAGAAAGTTTTAGAAGATAACAATTCTAGTCAAGATACTATAGATAATGTAGCTGCAGAACTACAAAAATCAGTTGAAGCATTAACAGTAGTAAACTTAGATGAAGTTGTAAATATACCAGACAAGTATTTAGCTAAATCTTTATCTAGTGTTTTAGGTAAGTCTGAAGGATTTACTGTTGGTGATATGAGAAGTTTAACTAAATTAAGTTTAAGTGGTGTTACTAACTTAGAAGGATTACAATATGCTAAGAATTTAGTAAGTATAGAAGCAGAATATAATGAGATAAAAGATCTTAGACTATTAGCTCAGTTAAAGAAATTAGAAAAAGCTAATTTTACAAATCAATTTGTATCAGTTGGTGAATTAAAAGTAGTTGATGGAACTGTTACAGTTAATACAGAAGCTTACAACAGAGCAGGAGAGAATGTAGCTACAAAAGTTACATTAGTAGACAAAGCTGGTAATGTGTTAAGTGAAAAAGCTGTTAATGACGATACAGAAGTTAGTTTAGATGTTTCAAATTTAGAAGCAGGAATTTATGGAGTTCATGTAGCATTTGAAGATGATGAATTAAGTGGTACATTAATAAACTTAGTTTTAATTAAATAAATTTTTAAAGAAATAATTTAAAAGGGTGTATCAAAAAATGATACACCCTTAATTTTTTATTTTATATCGTAACGATCTGCATTCATTACTTTATTCCAAGCATATACAAAGTCCTTCAAGAATTTAACTTGAGAGCCCTCACTGGCATATACTTCACAAATAGCACGAAGTTGAGCATTAGAACCAAAAACAAGATCAACTCGTGTTCCAGTCCACTTCAATTGTCCTGTTGATCTATCACGTCCCTCAAATATTTGCTCCTCAGGTGAAGTAGGCTGCCAAATAGTATCCATATCTAAAAGATTTACAAAGAAATCATTTGTAAGGGTTTCTGGTCTTTTTGTAAAAACACCATAGTTGGATTTGTTATAGTTGGTATTCAATACACGCATACCACCAAGCAAAACTGTCATTTCAGGAGCAGTCAAATTTAGAAGTTGTGAACGGTCAATTAATAATTTTTCAGATGAGCTAGAATAATCTGATTTCATATAGTTTCTAAATCCATCTGCTTTTGGCTCAAGTACAGAAAATGATTCAACATCAGTTTGTTCCTGTGATGCATCTGTGCGACCTGGTGTGAAAGGAACTCTGATTTTATACCCTGCTCTTTTTGCTGCTTTTTCTATACCTGCACATCCACCAAGAACAATCATATCTGCTAAAGATACTTTCTTAACTTTTACAGAACACGCTTCATTGGAATTTAACTGAGAGGAGTTAAAGTCGGACATTATTTTTCCAAGAATCTGCAAAACATTATCTAACTGATCAGGTTCGTTAACCTGCCAATGCTTCTGAGGTTGTAGACGAATTCTAGCTCCATTTGCACCACCACGTTTATCAGAAATTCTAAATGTAGATGCAGATGACCAAGCTGTATAAACAAGGTCTGACACTGATAAATTAGAATCTAAAATCTTACCTTTAAGATATTTAATATCTTCTTTATTAATTAATTCATAATCAACTTTTGGCACAGGATCTTGCCATATAAATTCTTCAGTAGGAACTTCTGGCCCCAGATATCTAGAAATAGGACCCATATCACGATGTGTTAATTTGAACCAAGCACGTGCAAAATCATCGGTAAATTTACTTGGATTATTTAAATAATTTTTTGCGATTTGGTTATATATTGGATCATAGCGAATACCTAAATCAGCTGTTGTCATCATAGGAGGATGTTTTTTTGATGGGTCGTGTGCATCTATTATCATATCTTCCTCATCCACATCTTGTGCTTGCCACTGATAAGCTCCAGCAGGACTTTTAACTAATTTCCACTCATATTTGAACAATGTTTTAAAATAACCCATATCCCATGTTGTTGGATTTGGTTTCCATGCTCCTTCAAGTCCACTAGTGATTGTATCTATACCATTACCTGTTTTATAACTATTTTTCCAACCAAGACCTTGATTTTCAATAGGAGCAAAATCAGGAGCAGGACCAAGGTATGTGGCAGGAGCTGCACCATGGCATTTCCCAAAAGTATGACCACCAGCTATAAGTGCAACAGTTTCTTCATCATTCATGGCCATACGAGCAAATGTTTCTCTCACATCTTTTGCAGACCCAACTGGATCAGGTTTCCCATCTGGTCCTTCTGGATTTACATATATAAGTCCCATTTGAGATGATGCAAGGGGATTTTGAATTTCATTTGTACCATCAATTTTGTTAGTTCCAAGCATCTGTTCAGTTGAACCCCACTTGATATCTTGTGGTTCCCAAACATCCTCACGTCCACCACCAAAACCAAGAGTCTTAAGTCCCATTACTTCAAAAGCACAGTTTCCCGTTAATATCATAAGGTCTGCCCATGAAATTTTATCACCATATTTTTGTTTAATTGGCCAAAGTAACCTACGAGCTTTATCTAAATTAGCATTATCAGGCCAGCTACCTATTGGTGGAAATCTCTGATCTCCATTACCTGCGCCACCTCTACCGTCACCTATTCTATAAGTTCCTGCACTATGCCATGCCATACGAATAAATAGTGGCCCATAGTTACCAAAATCTGCAGGCCACCAATCATTTGAATCTGTCATTAAATTATATAAATCTTTTTTCAGGGCATAATAATCAAGTTTTTCAAATTCTTTAGCATAGTCAAAGTTAGATCCCATCGGATTACTTAACTCTGAATTTTGATGAAGAATATTTAAGTTTAATAAATCTTCATCAGAGGTTCTATTTCCTGATACAGCATGAATTGATCTTCCAGTAAACGGGCATCTCATGTCTCCCATAAGATTAAATTCCTCCTTTATTTCAATGTAAGTCCAGAGTTAATAATTGAAATTTTATAAAATTTAAATCTGAACTCATAAGTGTTACAATGTTATTACATAATATGTAAATTATTTTTTGCTTATACTAAAGAATATTTTTTAATTTATAACTAATCACACTTTTTTGAAAGTATACAAACAATATAAAATGATAAAGTTGAAAAACAGTATAGATATAATTATATATAAAATAGAAGAGATGTATTTTGAGTTTAAGAGGGTGTATCAAAAATGATACACCCTTAATTTATAGTAAATCAAGTTATCTCAATAACTTGATTAAACACAATTATTTATTATTTAATATCTGTTCTCAGTAGCTTCGGCATCTGCTTTAGTTTGGTGAACTGTGCCAGGTGGATGCTCAGGTGGGGCATAGATAGCATATACTTTAAGTGGTTTATTTCCTATATTTATTACATTGTGCCATTTTCCAGCAGGTATCATAATAGCATAATCATCCCTAGCTTGTTTTTGAAAATTTAAATTATCTTTGCTATCACCCATTTTTATAAGGGCATAACCTTCTTCAATTCGTATAAACTGGTCACCTTCTGTATGAACTTCTAAACCTATGTCATCACCTACATCTATACTCATCAAAGTAACTTGTAAATCAGATCCTGTCCACAAAGCAGTACGGAAAGTATTGTTTTGTGTAGTTGCCTGATCAATATTAACTATGAGTGGATTTGGACCATAATCTTTTAAATTAATTTCCTTTCTCTTGTATACAGGTGTATTACTCCAAGGAGGGTATGGATACATATTGTACATTTGTTGGTTCCCCCAGAAAGGATAGGGGTACATGTTGTACATTTGTTGTGGCATGATACGAGGATAAGGATATGGGTTTGTAATATTTTGCAAAAATAATCACTCCTTTTATACGTTTTATAAAATTATATGCCACATTTATAAATACATTCGTTTAAAAGGGTGTATCAAAACTGATACACCCTTAATTTATATAAAAACTATAATTTATTTATTTAAAGATAAGTAGCCCTAAACAAAATGAGTTCTTGACTCTCACTACCCTAAGGCCTATTGATAGTATCTATGGTTGAATGGTTGAATTTTATATGAAATAAATATCCACCGTTAATAAATAAATTGTAGTTTATTAAATATTATGTAACATTTTTACTTTATAATACTATAAATGAAAATTAATTAAAATAAATCCAATTTATATTTTTAAATCATAAAAGCAGAAAGAAATATGCTAATAAATATGTTTATGATATTATTAGAATAAATATATTTATTAGATTAATAGGAAAGAGATAAACTAGTTTTTAATTTAAAGTAAAAAGGAATATGTATAAATAATATAAATTAAGGATGTTTTTTGTAGTGTATCATATTTATTCAGATAAATCATATAAAAAAAGATAAGAGGAAAAACTCGTAAATTTAATACTATAAAAAGTAATTTAATAGAACAAACTTCAGTATTTCCTGAAATTGATTTAGAATATGGATTTTGGCATTTACATATGCCAACGTCTAAAGCATTTATTGATTCTTATACAACACCTGTATCATTAAGAAGAAAGTTTATACAATTAATTATAGTATAAAGAGGATTTATGCTATGAAGGTGAGTTGTGGTTCTTTGGTGAACTTGATTAAGAATTTTAAATTTATTATTTATGATAAGCAGATTTGTAGGTATAGTATATAATCTTAAATTTAACCATGATAAACTTCAAGTTTAAAAATAATATATATTATAGGGGTGTAGCTTGTATGATGGAGGAATTATTTTGGCCAATAATTATTATTTTAATA
>OKWN01000288.1_pt1 | contig 29768 bp, 31 predicted proteins | sample 1607151 | NCBI WGS metagenome assembly OKWN01 (sample SAMN07501046, study PRJEB24779) | human gut metagenome | isolation source: stool | host: human infant | place: USA: Pittsburgh, PA | reverse complement strand
GAATGAGCGATTTCTTTTTCGTCAGGAGTGAATACTTCGTGGATAATTTTGATTTGGCTTGGGTGGATACAAGATTTACCATCATAGCCCAAAGCTTTAATGAATTCAACTTCTTCGCGGAAGCCTTGAGGGTCTTTCACATCGGAGAATACAGTATCGATTACACGAATACCTGCTTCACGTGCTGCATGAAGGATTGTTTGACGTGCGAACAACAATTCAACAGCTGGTTTATGTTTACCTGTACGAAGGTCAGCACGGTAGTCTTCAGCGCCAAGAGCGATAGCAACGACACGAGGGCCATGGCAGATTTCGCGAACATTGTACAAGCCACGAACGGATTCGATAGCTACGATAATGTTAATTGTACCTTCTGGCCAACCATTAGCTTTTTCTACTTCTTCAATTTTCTTCGCTACGATTTCAACTTCAGAAACATCTTCAGTTTTAGGTAAACGAATCATATCAGGTTTAGCTGGAACGATTACATCTAAATCGTCATAGCCATAAGGAGTTTGTGTAGGATGGTTGATACGAACAACTGTTTCTCCACGGAATTTACGGGATTTCAATGCTTCTGCAGTCAAAAGACGAGCTGTGTCTTTTTCTGTTACAGGAACGGAATCTTCGATGTCGATCATGATGGAGTCAGCACCGTGAATGTCAGCACTGTTAATCATTTTTGGTGTATTACCAGGTACGAACATCATAGAACGAGACAAGCGTTTTTTAGCAGCCTCTGTTAATGGGTTTGTTTTAACTTCTGGGAATGTTTTATCGTTAGCCATTATGCTTTGCTCCCCCTTTCCAATGCACCTAATACGCGAGCTTTAATTGTGTAATCCCAAGCATTTTTGTCTTGTACGATTACTTTTACGCCATCAAAACCAGCTTCTTTCACTGTGTTCAAGATAACGGATTTAATTTGGTCGCCGTATTGGCGGATAACTTTGGATGTTAATTCGATTTCGATACCGCTAGCAATCGGTTCAACCGTTACTAATGCATCATTTTTTTCATCGAAGCCAGCTTGCGCAGCTTTTACTAATTTTGCCATGTTGCACCCTTTCCTTATGAAACATTTATAAACCCAAATCTGTACAGGCTCGTCGCGAGAGCCTATACAGACATTGAATACTACTAATTAAATTCTAACACTCCATTGTGAAAGTTTCATATTACATGAAACCAGCGATTTTCCACCAAGGAATACCAATTACGTAGTTCAATACTAAACATACAACAGCGGAGATGAGACCAACTGTCCACCAGTCTTTTACATTGTTGTAACCAGCGGAGAAGATGATTGGACCAGGAGCTGCACCGTAGTGAGTTACGGAACCACCATAAGAGTTTGTACCGATCATGATAAAAGCAAGTAATGTAGGATCGATACCTGCGTTGATACCTAGGATCAAGAATACCGGAAGCATTGCAGAGATGTATGCAGTGCCAGATGCGAAGAAGTAACGAACCGCTACGGAAATAACGGAAATAAGGATAAGCATCATAAATGGATCTAAACCGAAGTTCATATGAGTTTCTAAGTATTTAGCCAACCATTCGAAGAATTTACCTTTAGTCAATGCAGAGGATAAGCCCAAGATACCGCCGAACCAAATCAATGTGTTCCAAGCCGCTTTAGTTTTAAGCAAATCATCCCAAGAAATAATGCCACATACAAATGTAGCAATCATAGCAACGATAGCTACTGCAGTAGCATCAATTTTGATACCAAATGTTGGTAAAACCCAACCAGTGATTGCAAGAAGTGCGATAGCGATAAGGCCTTTTTCGGACGCTTTCATAGGTCCTAATTCAGCTAAACCGTCTTCAGCAATTTTCTTGTTATCGATTTCTTTTACAGATGGACGTTCATACATGTAACCAATAAGAGGAATAAGCATTAACATGATGAAACCAGGTACGAACATAGCTAATGCCCATTGGCCCCAATTTAAGGATACACCTGTTAATTTAGTAATGAAGTCCAATGCCAGTAAGTTTGGCGCCATTGCTGTAGCAAATAGGAAAGATGTTACCTTTGTTGCAAAGTAACCATTCTGTAAGAGGTAAGCACCTGCTTTTTTAGCAGTTTCACCAGGATAAGAACCAACCGCTTCAGCGATGGATAAGTTGATAGGATATACGATACCTGCCGCACGAGCTGTGTTGGATGGAGTTGCTGGGGACAAGATCAAGTCAAGGAATGCAGTTACATAACCAAGACGAAGTGTAGTGCTACCAAATGCGCGAACCAAGTGGTAAGCGATACGGTGACCAAGGCCAGTTTTACCAAACGCAACGGATAATGCGAAGGCTGCGAAGATCAACCATAATGCTGTATTGCTGTAACCAGCTAATACATCTTTTGTGTTGCTCAATAAAATAGAAGATGTAGCAACACCCAATAATACCGTAATAGGAACTGGGAATGGTTTTAATACCAAGCCCACGATAGTTGCTAAATAAATACCAAATAATTGCCATACTTGTGGTTTGAGACCTTCTGGGGTGCCACCAAACCATGCGATTGCGACGATGGCAGCCATAACGGCAACGCGCCATAATTTGTCTTTCATGTGTGTCTTTACCTTTCTTAACTAACTTAGGCATACATAAAATCATCTAGTCTTTAACAACCTAACCGCTCGCGACGTCGATTACATTGATGAAGTCTACACTCATTATAAATGTTTAAAAGAATTATGAAAAATAGATTACCTTTATAGGGGTTATAAAAACTTTTATACCTACTATTCATACTTTTTATGCATTTTGAGTATAGAATTGCAGCCCAAAATGAAAAAAATGCATGTATACGTCCCCAAAGGGGGTATACATGCACTTACATGGTACTGCCTTGCTCTTTCGAGACATCTTCATTATGACCTATTATATCGAAAAAGTCTAATACTGAAATAGCATGGATAAGTAACGACCTATGCTTTATATTCTCTAAAAATACTATTATCTACAACGGTATGTTTTTTATAGTAATCCCGAACATACTCGATAAAGGTCTTAACTACTACAAGGTTTTCTGCATCCTTTGTATACACCATATTAGTATCACGGGAAATATACGTACCATCTTTGCTACGCAATGGACTTACGTAAATATCTCTATCCTTGCAAGATCCAAGGCCCATATAGGTCAAGATAGACCAACCGAGTCCTGCGCGCACAAAGTGACGGCATGTACTCATAGAGTTTACATCCATCGCAACACTAGGTGGTTCTTCAAAATGTTCAGCACACCAAGTTTCGATAATATTAGCCACAGATGCATCCGTCTGATACTTGATAAATGGTACCTTCTCAAGGGATTCAGGCGGTACTAATTCTTTATAAACCAAGCAATATGGCTCCTCCAATAGTAGTTCAGACTTACCAGACACATCATAACCACCACGAGCAAAGGCAACCATACAGTCACCAGTATTAAACATTTTTACCACTTGATGGCTAAAAGCAGTCTTAACTTGAATATGCACGTCCGGATACTGTTCCCGAAAAGATTGTAATAAGGAAGGCAATTCATAATCTGCAAAGTTAATAGATGATGCAATCTTTAAGGTCCCTTGAATCTTACCAGAAGCAGAGTTCATAGCATTTTCTAAAGCCTCTTGATCTTGCATCATTCTTTTACAATAATCATAGAAAATCTCCCCTTGCGCCGTAAGAGCTATCCCTTCAGCAGTACGTAACAACAGAGAATGGCCTAAGGCTTTTTCCATATGGCGCAAACGGTAACTAAGCGCCGGTTGCGATAAAAATAACTTTTCTGCAGCCCTTGTAATATTGCCTTCATCGACAACGGTGACAAAGGTTTGCCATTCTCTATCGTCCATAATATCTCCTTGTTAGTATCTATTTATCGTGCATTTGCAATGCCTGCAAACACCTTGCCACGTTCACCGTCGATAGTTACTTCTTGACCTTCTAAAAGCACTTCATGAGCATTTTTGGCGCCTAAAATTACAGGAATACCATAGGTAATGCCCGCAATAGCACTATCGGATGTATAACCATCCTCTACGGCAATAATGCCCCCTGCTCGTTTTGCAATAGACATCAATTCAGGTTCCATTGTGCCTACAACGAGGATATCGCCGTCTTTGAAGCTTTCATAATTACCTTTATGATTAGCCGCAACGAATACATTACCTGTTACGGATTTACGTAAAATACCATTACCAGATAAGAGTACTTGGCCTGCAATATGAACGCGAATCATATTTGTAGTACCTGTCGCACCAGATGGTACGCCAGCCGTTACCACAACTAAGTCACCAGACTCAATGGCACCTGTGCCAAGAGCACCTGTAATCGCTTGTTTAACCATTTCATCAGAGTTAACGATTTCATGACCTTTAATAGCCTCTACGCCCCAGCATAATTGCATGCGGCGAATTGTTTCTTCATGCGGTGTTACAGCAATAATTTTGCAAGCCGGACGATGTCGAGCAGTGCTAATTGCAGTATGACCAGATTCAGTACATGTCAAAATAGCAGCTGCCCCAAGGTTTTGAGCGATGCGCACGCTTGCTAAACATACAGCACTGGTAGTCGTCATATCCACATCTTGACGAGCACGGCTCTTGCTATCGTAAATAGCAGCTTGTTCTGTTACCTCTGCAATACGTGTCATAGTCGTAACTGCTTCTACAGGGTAAGCACCATTTGCCGTTTCACCAGATAGCATGATGGCATCTGTACCGTCCAAAATAGCATTAGCTACGTCACTTGCTTCCGCACGTGTAGGACGAGGATTTTGAATCATAGATTCAAGCATTTGTGTAGCCGTAATAACTGGTTTACCCAAGTTATTACATTTTTCGATCATCATCTTTTGAAGTACTGGTACCTCTTCTGCAGGAATTTCTACACCAAGGTCACCACGAGCCACCATAAGGCCGTCTGCTACGTCTAAAATTTCATCGATATTTTTAACGCCTTCTGCATTTTCAATTTTCGCAATTATCTTAATATCTTTTTGCTCGGATTCAAGAATACGACGAATGGCTACGATATCTTTACCGCGTTGCATAAAGGATGCTGCCACAAAGTCCACACCTTGTTGACAGCCAAAGCGTAAGTCCGCTTCATCCTGTTCAGATACAGGTGGCAAACTAAGTGCTACGCCTGGTACAGCTACACGTTTACGGTTACCGATTTCACCGCTATTTTGAACTGTGGTAACAATATTATTACCTTCAATAGCATCGATAGTAAGGGTTACAAGGCCATCGGCCAATAAAATTTTGTCCCCTACGGACACATCCCCTACCAGACCTTTGTGGTTAACAGAGCTAATCTCTTTTGTACCTTCCACATCATCCGTCGTCAACGTGAATTGTTGACCTGCTTCGAGAAATACTTTGCCCTCTTTAAATAGACCGAGGCGCACCTCTGGACCTTTTGTATCGAGCAATAAGGCGATTGGTTTATTTACAATCATCGCCGCATCACGCACCATTTGCATGCGTTCTGCTTGCTCTTCATGAGAGCCGTGAGAGAAGTTGAAACGAGCCACGTTCATGCCAGCTCGCATCATATCTTCTAAGATACCAAATTTATCCGTTCCCGGACCTACAGTACATACGATTTTTGTACGTTTCATCTTTCCTCCTATGAAAGTAATTTCTATATTGAAACTTTCATTTCTTATTATAGTAATATTGGTGAAAGCTATTAATTATTGCACCTCTACGGAGCCATCACCTAAGATAGATTCAATAGCCTTGATAGATTCATCACTAGGCTCAAAGCACATATTCGGTGGCAAGTTAATACGCTTCCGTTGACGGTGCAAGTATAGCGATGTTGGCACAGAGCCTGCGGTGTTCGTTAACACCCGTTTTAAGGCTTCACTATTTTCTGGCGTGTCATATTGGCTGTAAATATGAATGGCCACATGCTTAGCCTGACTATAGTTTACCTTTAACGGCATAATGCGGTCTGCAATAATTTGCACACCCTTTTCATCCGCATCAACTCGGCCTTTTACCTTAACGATCATATCGACCGCCAAGAATTGTTGGCTTTGACTAAAGACCTTCGGGAATGCTACTACATTGGCCGCACCAGAATAATCTTCGATGCGAAGAATGGACATAACTTCGTTTCGTCTTGTCATGCGGTCCGATTTATTTTCAATCAAACCGCCAAAGGTAATGGTTTGACCGTCATATTGCTCTGGATTTTCTACGAGAGCACCCAGTTCAAAGAGGCCCTCTAATTCCTTAGCATAGCCTTGCAATGGATGGCCTGTGATGTAAAAGCCTGTATATTCCTTTTCATCCTTTAATTTATCGTCTTCCGATAAATCCTCCACATTAGGAACAGGGATGAAATCTACAGATTCCTCTATATCGCCAAAGAGACTCATGGTGCCCATAGCGGCATCCTTTTGCTCTTTAGCACCAACAGCTTGGGCGCTTTCATACATATGCAACAATTGGTTTCGGTTTTCTTTGAAACCATCCATGGCACCGCAGCGAATGAGACTTTCAAGAAGTCGTTTATTAACAACCTTATTATCAACACGTTTGCAGAAGTCCACAATATCCGTGTAAAGACCGTGCTCATTACGCTCAGTAATCAAGCGATCGATGGCATTATCCCCTACGTTCTTAATGCCCCCAAGGCCGAAGCGAATAGCATCGCCTTGCACGGCAAAGCTGCGCTCAGAATAGTTAATATCTGGGCCTAGCACTTTAACATTATGCTTCTTGCAGGCATTGATATAATACGTCAACTTTTGCATGTTCTGCATGAAGCTAGTCATGGTAGCAGCCATGAATTCAGGGAAATAGTGAGCCTTCAAGTACGCTGTTTGGTACGCAATGTACGCATAAGCCGCACTATGTGATTTATTAAAGCCATAGCCCGCGAAATATACGAGCAAGTCAAATACTTCGTTCGCGATGGACTCTTCTATACCATTATTAATGGAACCTTGAATAAAGGATTCGCGCTGAGCCTTTAGAACAGATTCCTTTTTCTTACCCATGGCGCGGCGCATTAAGTCCGCTTGACCAAGGGAGAAGCCGCCCATGGCGGATGCAATCTGCATAACCTGTTCTTGGTACAAGATTACCCCAAAGGTATCTTTCAAAATCGGTTCCAAGATAGGATGTAAATAGGTAACCTCTTTTTTGCCGTGGCGACGGTCGATAAAGTCCGCCACCATACCAGACCCCAATGGGCCTGGACGGTATAAGGCTACCAATGGAATTAAGTCCTCAAAATGTTCAGGCTTAAGGTCCATAACGAGCTTAGTGATACCTTCTGATTCGAGCTGGAATACACCAGATGTATCGCCCTTAGTGAGAATATCACAAGCTGCCTTGTCATCGAGTGGGATAGCATCTAAATCAAGGTCAATACCACGATTCACCTTGATAAGCTTTAAGGCATCCCCCATAACCGTTAATGTACGGAGACCCAAGAAGTCCATCTTTAAGAGGCCTAATTCCTCGATGTTATCCTTATCGTACTGCGTTACAAAGCCTTCATCATTGGCATTTTGTACCGGTACATGGTCATCTAGAGGGTCTGCAGAAATTACGACGCCCGCCGCATGCGTGGACGAGTTTCGCGCGATCCCTTCTAGCTTTTTACCAAAATCAAATAACTCTTTAACATTTGGATCAGCTTCGTATAAAGCTTTTAACTCTTTGCCTTGCAAAGCCTTATCTAAGGTAATCCCAAGTTCGTTTGGAATCATCTTAGCAATGCGGTTTACTTCCGCCAGTGGCAAGTCCAGCACACGACCTACGTCTCGGATAACCGCACGAGCCGCTTCAGTACCAAAGGTAATAATCTGAGACACACGAGCTTGGCCGTATTTCCGCGTCACATATTCGATGGCTTGACCACGCTTTTCATAGCAGAAGTCAATATCAATATCAGGCATGCTTACCCGCTCTGGATTTAAGAACCGTTCAAAGAGCAAATCATATTTCAATGGATCAAGGCCTGTAATGCCAAGTAGATAGGCTACTACGGAACCTGCCGCCGAACCACGACCAGGGCCTACTAAAATATCATGCTCACGGGCATAGCGTACATAGTCCCATACGATGAGGAAGTAGTCCTCAAAGCCCATGGTTCCAATAACATCTAGTTCATAGTCGAGACGCTTTTGTAATTCTTCAGAGGTCTCCCCGTAGAGGCGAGGAATTTCTCGTTCACAAACCTTACGCAAATAGGTCTTAGACGTTTCCCCTTCTGGCACATCAAAGTGCGGCAAGTGATGTTCGTCAAAATTAAACTCTACATTGCAGCGCTCTGCAATTTTTAAGGTATTTTCGATGGCTCCTGGAATATGTCCAAATAGCTCAGCCATCTCATCCCCAGACTTGAGATAAAACTCATCATTAGGGAATTTTAAGCGATCCACCTCAGCACGACGTCGGCCTGTAGAAATACATACCTTAATATCTTGCGCGTCTGCGTCCTCTTTTAAAACATAGTGGAAGTCATTAGATGCTACGATACCAAGACCATATTCCTTGCTGAGCTTAATGAGCTCCTCTTGAGCCTTTGCCTCCTCTGGCAAGCCATGATTTTGAATTTCTAAGAAGAAATTATCCTTGCCGTACGTCTCAATATACCATTCGATGGAACGCTTGGCGCCTTCCATATTATCTTGCAAGATATACTGAGGAATCTCCCCTTGAATACAAGCACTGAGGGCAATTATGCCTTTGCTGTATTGACGCAATAAATCGCGGTCTGCACGAGGACGATACAACATCCCCTCCGTCGATGCTTTCGACACAATTTTTACAAGATTACGATACCCTTCCATGGTCTCAGCTAACAGAATGAGATGTTTTAAACGTTCACGGCTACGACCTTCTGGACGATCAAATCGGCTATTTTCTGTTACATATACTTCACAACCGATAATAGGCTTAACACCTTGGGCTATACACTCTTTATAGAAATAAATCGCCGCGTACATATTGCCATGGTCCGTAATGGCAAGGGCTGGCTGATTTAACTCCTTCGCACGACGTACCATGTCAGGCAAACGACTGATGCCGTCCAGCAAACTAAACTCTGTATGACTATGTAAATGTACAAATGGCTGCATGGTACACCTCCTTTAAGGGCGATGAGCAAAATACACGTTCAATGACTTCTTACGAGCCTTCCAATCTGGCAAAAACTGTGCCACTAGATTGTGAAAGTTCTTAGAATGGTCTAAATATTTAAAATGAGCAAACTCATGAATCATAACGTACTCAATATATGCCTGTGGCCCCTCTAATAAACGGGTATTCATCTTGATGAGCTGCTTGGCTGGCGTACAAGAACCCCAACGACTCTTCATACGCTGCTGTTTTATAGTTGGCATAGGTACATCAATACCTTGCTTGTGAAAGCGCTGATACACGACCTTTGCCCAATGGACAAAGACCTTCTCCCCCAAGTTACGCCAATAACTTTGCATTAATTTATGCTTCGCTTCAAAGGTCGTACCACGAGGCACAACCATAGTAAGGATGGCTTTACCATCAAAGCCAATGTGAGGCTTGCCATCCTGCTCAACTAGGCGCAACGTAACAGGAATGCCGAGGATAGATAAGCTTTCACCATTCACATACTGTAACGCCTCAACACGCTTGGCATTCAATGCATCAATCTTATAACGAGCCCGCTCAATGAAGGGCATATTCTCGATGACAAACTTGTCCACCCTATAATCCGGCACATAGGCATTCGCCGACACATGGATCACACCATCCTTTGTAATGCGCATGTTCATGTTCTTCACACGCTTGATTGTTAACTTATATTCAATTCTGTCGCCATTATAGGTAATAGACCTAGTTGTTGAAGTATTCATACCTTTTATTTTATCATAAAACACTCATAAAATCGTAAAATTCTGGTAATTTTAATAGGAATTATTCGATATAGGTAAAATGATAAAATCATAACCACTCTATTACCACTGGCTGCCCCCTACTCGGGAGCTTTTCTTTTTCCTATTTTACTGGCTCACCCGTAAACGGGTCGGTATACTCTTTAAAGTTTAATGTATCTTGTGCTATATCTTCTTGTAGTTGATTGCGAATATACTCTTTTTCGCTCCTTTATATCGTCCTACCGTATCCACATAATATCCTCTACACCAGAAATGTCTATTTCATACTTATATTTAAAATTGACATGTTTATCGAACATCATTAGTGCACTTTTCTCTTTTAAATATCCCATAAAAGATGATACTGATATTTTAGGTGGGATTAATACTAGCATATGCACATGATCTGCCATAAGCTTCACCTCTATAATCTTGATGCCCTTATATTTGTATAAATGTCTTATTATTTCACACAAACTATATCTGTATAGATTATATGTAACTTTGAAGCTATACTTAGATGTAAATACTATATAGTACTTTCATAACCATTTTTGTGTGCGCAAGCTCTGTATCTTTATTGCCACATAAAATTTTTGTTACTACACTCGCATAGTAGGTGATTTTATAATTTGCAACTATGTCGTGAATAAGCCTAATGGCACAAATTAAATAAGACCTGTACTTATACGAACAATCACTATCCATATAGGTACAAGTCCTATTTCTATATTCTTTTAATCATAAACTTTTACAAAACCATCACTCCATTGGCGTTTATTGAGTGTAACCTTATCAATTCCAAAATTTTCTAACCCATGTACAATGAATATATCCCAAGCACTATATTTTTCTCTAGCTAATTCTGCATACTCATAGTTGCTAAAAACACCTAAAGTCCCACCAACAGTATATATTGAATCAATATCATACCCATACCATAGTATAAAAATCTTATTATCTTTAATAGTATCATCTGTATTACTATTTCTCGGTATTCCTTCATTTAAATAGAGCTTTTCAAAATAAAAGTTTTCATCATAAAGCTCTCTAAATCCAGAAAGTTGTTTAGCTAAAATTATAGCCTCTAATGCTAAGTCCTTAGTCTCAAAAAAGCCTAAACTAAAATACTCTGTATATGGTAACTTATCATTTTTTTTATACTTAGCTAAAGCCTCGTAAATAACCTTACTCATATTACCAGACCTTTCTATCTACATATTTCTTTAATTTATTCCAATCACTTCCTGGCCCCTTATTTTCAGGTATTTCTTTACCTTTCTCTTTTAAAACCTTTTTCTTTAAATTAATACATACAAAAGACATATTATAATTGAAAAATCATATACTATTCTACGACATGAAATTCTTGAGATTTATCATCATAATAAATTTTCCATTTAGACAATGCTAATGGAATATTTTCATCATAATAATCTCTCCCTTTCCAAATCGAACTATTTCTAAAATGAGAGTAACCATTTTTGACTAATTCTGTATCTAAACAAAATTCACCAGCCAGACAAATATTATTTTCTAAAAGCAAAGTTCGAACAATTAGTGCTTCATAATCCCAACCTTCGAATAGCAAATAGTCAAAATAATTAAGTGCTATATAGGCATCCCATCTATTATTTAAAACAATTAACTGAAATAATTTATTGATCAATGTATAGTTGGGAGAGATATAATATTCGTCACTCAAAAGAAATTGATATATTTGTTTTATTCTATTGTTATCTATTTTTTTAGTCTGGTCAATATCAGCTAAGTCAAGAAAAGAATCTAATAAATTCATAAAAAACTCCTATTTCACAATCTTTACTGCAGTAAAGATATAATCATGATTACTATTGATAACCAGACACTTTCTAGTTTCAATCCATAAAGCCATATGTAGTTCCAACTAATTAAAATCTTATCATTTTATATTTAATACAAAAAAAACATCTTAGAATGAAGTCAATTAATTATAAATGTAATAGTTCTAACCAATTATTACGTGTTAACACTACAATATATCCATCATTCTCTGAATCCTTTGTTACATATACTCTATATGATCCATTTTCATATACATAACGAGATGCAGTCTGATCAATTAAGGTCCATTCTCCATTTAAGGGCTTTATTGATTTTATATCTTTATGTAGTGAATTCTTCTTTATATTTATTGATACTCCTATAGATAATAGATTTCTTCTGTTCGAATCATATACATCTCTATCAATTATATAGTGATTTCTCGGGAAAGCTGCATTTAAAGCTTGTGTCAGTTCCATTCTAGACTGCTCAACAGTATCATTAAACAAAAACCTATAGCCTAATCCACAAATTAGCCATACGAAAAAACAGCCTATAAATGTATACCAAACAACAGAATAAATTGTTTTAAATTTCATCCCTCAAAGTCCTTTATATTGCCTATATACTAGATTTATCTAGTAGAGATGCTAACAAACTAGCCACCAAGTAAAAACAGCGAAAAAATATATCCTAATATGCTAATTATTAGTATTATCTTTTTCCTCAACTACTAATCAACCCCTGCTTCCATTTGGAGTTCTACTTATGCATTAGTTGTTGAGATAATACAATTTTGCTACCCATAATTAATTTCTTTTTTGTAATATTAAAGTCACTTTATCAGAGCCTCGTTCTTTAAATAGTTCGAGATAAATATTAGTATCATAATCATGTCCAACAATACGATTCTTGTTAATCTCATTCCAGCCTATATTTTGTTTTGAAAGTATTCCTTTAACATCATCAATTGTAAGTGAGTCATACCTAATTTCAAGATTATTATTTTGATAGGCTCGACCAGACGCATAATATTCTTCACTTACTTTTTTAGAAGATATATCCTCTAACTTTTGCTCATATAATTGAAGGCTTTGCATTTGCTCCGGCCTTTTAATATACGCATGTAAAGAAACAAGTCCAATTAGTAGAAATCCAAATAAAGCAAAACCGACATAAAACTTAACTGCAAAAGGCAAACTACTCAATTTAAAATAACTTTTATTCATATTCCACCACTAATCTTAATTTTCATTATTATAAAATAAGTAAATAGGGGTACATAAAGTATTCATTCAGATTTTTCTTTAGTGCAAATATTTCTCCCCAAAGAAGGCCCGCAAGTATTAATGAAAAAATAGAAAAGCTATGTAAAATCGTCCCACCGAAAATAACCATTAATTCAATCATCAATAATTGACCTAATTGTATCATTGTAAGAACAAGGCTTCTCTTAACATTTGCGCCTGCAATAGTTATTATATTATTCCGTATAATATATATTGCATACATACCAAGTAAAATACTACATAAAACACGCCCAGCATTCATAATCGCTCCTCACTAGTCTTTTTTAGATATTGAGATTACCTCTACTATGTTTTATTTGCCTTAGTTATTTAAAGATCAGAGAAAACGCTAAAACAAAAGTTGCAACAACATATAAAATACCCGCATCTGCAATATTACCTATAATATAAAGAATTACTCCTATTATAAACAGAACTATTCCAAAATTCATTTTATCCTCTTATTTATGCAACCTATCTTTTTCTAATTTAATGATTATAGAGTTTGTGTTTATATCACGAATAATTTCAACTCCAGTATTATCATCTAAATCATATCCTATAAGGTGACTTTTATTTACTTCACGCCAGTTTATCTTTTCTTCTGCAAGTATACTCTTCACGTCTTCTAAAGTAATACTTTCATATGTAATCTTAAAATTATAAACCTGCCTATTTCTACCTGTAGCATAATGATCTTCGCTAACTTTATGTGAAGATATACTTGTTAGCTTTTGCTCATATGCTTCTAGTTGTTGAATTTGTTTTGGTCTATTAATAATAGCAGCTACGGTCATCAAAGAGATAATAATCATACATATGAATACAAACCCCAAAATTATCTTCAAAGATAGAGGTAGTATATTAAAATAATAAGATATCTTTTTCAAAACTAATAGCTCCATCAAATCTACTTGTTAAAGTGCACAGAAATGCTACATAACATTATAAATATAATACATTACTATTTTTTACTAACATAGTTATCTCTTAATTGTAATATAATAGTTCGTTCTGCCTCACCAATTTCATCAATGCTATTTAGGATAGTTAGATGATCTCCATAGTTATATCTCAACATAGCAATTAAAGAGTCTCTAACCTTTTTACCTGCAATACTTTCATCAAAGTATACTTGAATATCATTTGTTTCTTTATCAATGACAAAAAAACCACTCACATTAAATACCAGAATCTTTGTAGCCGTATCTCTTACACCTCGCACATCATTCGTAATAATAAGATGATTATCTAAATCTAGAAACGTTGCTTCATAGCCTGAGTGATACCAGCGTTTATTAAAGTACTTTGCACCACGATCAGAATTCATTAACATTTTTTCAAAGTTATCTAAATCCATTTTGGAAAAATCTTCTAACTTATTTTTCTTATTAACGATCATCTTTGATCTTGGATGATATAATTTGTGCTGTTCGGTTTCATCACCATAAACTGTAAATTCCCAAACATCTAGTTTATGATTTTTAATATCATACCGACCTATTCCATCATAGCCTAAATAATAATAGTAAGGCTCATCAAGATACACTGCTAAAATACGATTAGAAATCGATTCATCGATCGAAGTATCCACTAACTCATGAGTCTCATCCATAATAACTATATTATTTTGTGCACCATCGTGATAATAATACTGATAAATCACAGTACTAATAATTACTAGTCCAAGCAGTATTAAAGCACAAACCTTTTTCATAACAAAACCTCTAATCTATACCGCACTTTTATTTCTATAGGTTAATATTTAATCTACTTCTATATTTCAATTATATATTAAACCAACTTATATCACCAACGGATATTTTAAAATTGTTATTTTTTATTTATTTTTATAGTTAGCCTAAAAAAGAATGTCAAATTGTTAGCATAGGCATTTATACTATAGTAATACAAAAGCACCATCTACCTAGGTCCGACTTATGTGTCGTTTCCCATTAAGATAGATGGTGCTTTTATGATTGTTCTAATTAAATTGTTCAAATAAACATGTTCCACTCACATACAATGTAGTATAGCGCTACTTTATATTTCGTCGTGCTGCCAGACTACCAGCGCTGTTAGCTAGGCCCGCTCGATTGATATGTGGGTTCCCATGTTTGTACGTTTTTGGCTTGCTACTTTTATCTTCTACCTTTGATTTCTCAAATTTAGTAAATAGATTATCTAGCTCGCGCAAGAGCGCACGTTTTTGTGAGTCTTTCAACTCGAATACTTCACCTTTATAGGCGATGTATTTATTTTTGAGTACAGGACTGAGATCATAGATGGGCTCGTGTTGTTCTCCATTTACATCTAACAGCTCATCCAAGGTCAATCCATAATAGCGAGACAGGGCACAGAGTGTATCTAAATCTGGTTCGCGATACCCTGTTTCGTAATTTGAAAGCGCCGCATTACTGATACCTACGGCCTTTGCTACTTCGATTTGGCTTTTGCCCATGCGCACGCGAGCACGCTTTAAGTTCTTATAAAACTGCATGTTCATCACCTACATCGATACATAAACAACTACAAACTATATACTTTTATAATAATGTATCACTAATCTTTATAGTAGTGTATCACTGATTTTTTTGAAAGCTTCATCAGCTACGGCTAATGTGCGTTCGATTTCACTGCTCTTATGACAGATAGATACAAAGTTACTTTCATAAGGGCTTGGTGCATAGTAAATACCATGGCTCAAATTATGGTGGAAGAACATTTTAAATTGTTCTTCATTGCACGCTGCTGCATCATCAAAGTTCTTAACTGGTTTATCCGTGAAGAAGATGGTGAACATGGATCCTACCCGTTGCACTACAACAGGCACATTGTATTGGGCTGCCAAACGTTCAAAGCCTTCACAAAGGGCTATGGTTGCATCTTCTACTTGTTTAAAGATAGTTGGATCTCGTTGCAAGATAGATAATGTTGCAAGACCAGAGGTAACGGCAATTGGGTTACCGCTCAATGTGCCGGCTTGGTAAATAGGACCAGCTGGTGCGATTTGGTTCATAATCTCACGAGCACCGCCAAATACAGCAAGAGGCATGCCACCGCCAACGATTTTACCAAGACATGTAAGATCTGGTTTGATATTGTAACGTTTTTGTGCACCCCCGCTACTAGCGCGGAAGCCACACATAACTTCGTCAAAGATCAATACTGCACCATGAGCCTTAGTCACTTCGCGCAAGGTTTCAAGGAAGCCTGGTTCTGGAGGCACACAGCCCATATTACCTGCTACAGGTTCTACGATGATAGCCGCAATAGTATCGCCGATCTCGTCGAATAGCTTGCGAACCGCATCAGAATCATTGTACGGCAAAGTAATCGTATTTTCTGCTACGCCTTGAGGAACACCAGGGCTATCTGGCACACCAAAGGTAGCAAGGCCAGAGCCAGCTTTTACCAAAAGCGCATCACTATGCCCATGGTAACAGCCAACGAATTTTACGATACGATCGCGACCAGTATACCCACGAGCTACGCGCAAAGCACTCATAGTGGCCTCAGTACCAGAGTTAACGAGGCGGATAACCTCCATAGATGGCATGAAGGCTTGTACCTTTTTAGCCAATTCTGTTTCTAGTAATGTAGGTGCACCATAACTAGTGCCGCGAGGAATCGCCTCTTGTAAGCTAGCGATAACCTCAGGGTTCGCATGGCCCAAAATCATAGGGCCCCAGCTCAACACATAGTCGATGTATTCGTTATTATCGATATCATAAATACGACTGCCGCTAGCACTGCTGATAAACGGAGGGTTGGAACCTACACTGCGGTAGGAACGAACCGGACTGTTTACGCCGCCTGGCATATAACGTTTAGCCTCTTCAAAGGCCTTTTCAGATTTACCGAGTTGGAACATGGCTTCTCCTTACTTTTGTAACCATTTAGCAATATCTATAGCATGGTACGTAATGATGATTTTAGCACCGGCGCGCTTCATAGAAAGCATTGTTTCCATAACGAGGCGTTCTTCCTCGATAAGACCAGCTGCTGCAGCAGATTTAACCATTGCATATTCACCAGACACATTGTATACCGCTACAGGCAATTCATAGCGGTCACGTGTTTCGCGAACAATATCCAAGTAGGATAAAGCTGGTTTAATCATGATAATATCTGCCCCTTCAGCGATATCCAGCTCGATTTCTCTGAAAGCTTCCAAGCGATTAGCTGGGTCCATTTGATAGGATTTGCGGTCCCCAAATTTAGGTGCGGAGTTAACGGCACCACGGAACGGACCATAGTAAGCGGATGCGTATTTCGCTGCATAGCTCATAATAGATATATTAGTATAGCCTGCCGCATCAAGGGCTTCACGGATAGCACCTACACGGCCATCCATCATATCGGATGGAGCCACCATATGAGCACCTGCTTCTGCTTGGCTTACCGCTACTTTACAAAGCAATGGCAATGTTTCATCATTTAAGATTTCATGATCATCAATCATGCCGCAATGGCCTGTTGTTGTGTATTGGCACAAGCAAACATCAGCTACCACCAATAGGTTTGGCACAGCTGCACGGATGGCTTTGATAGCTTGTTGTACAGGTTGGGACATATCCCATGCAGAGGAACCTTGTTCGTCCTTATATGTAGGAATACCGAAGATTTCTACCCCAAGAATACCAAGATCATATACCTCTTGAGCCATTTTTACAGCTTCATCAACGGATAAGTGGTATTGGCCTGGCAACGTATCGATTTCTTTTTTGATACCTTCACCAGGAACGATAAATAATGGATAAATTAAATCAGTTACGTCGAGTGTCGTTTCCCGTACCAAATCACGCATTTCTGGATTGATACGCAAGCGGCGAGGACGGTATGTTAAATCGTACATGTAATCCTCCTAAATGTCCTTAACAATAGCATTTACCAAGCCATCAGTTGTATATACATCGCTGATAACAGCTGGTTTAAGACCTGCACTCATAGCTGTAGCAGCTGTGATAGGTCCGATGCAAGCAATCTTTGTATTACCTAATAATTTTAATGCATCATCGCCCAATAATTGGATTGTATTGGTTACTGTAGAGGAACTTGTAAACGTAATGTAGTCTACAGTACCTGCAGTTAATGCATTTACTAATGCTTCTTGTTGAGATGTATCTTGTGTCGTTTCATATAAACGTAAAATATCTACATCTATATCGTGATGACGCAAAGAGCGTGGAATTACGTCGCGCGCTACTTTTGGTTGGATGAGCAATACGGAGTCGCCTGCCTTGAGCTCTTCTTCAAGAGCCTTTACAGCAGATTCAGCTTTATAGTCTACAGGAATAATATCTGGAACGATACCGTATTTTTGAAGTTCACGAGCTGTAGCACAGCCGATAGCCGCTACTTTAGAATTACCTAATGCACGTGTATCCTTGCCTTCTTTATAGAGAGCATCGAAGAAGTAACGAACCCCTTCACCAGAAGTGAATACGATGCATTGGTATTGTTTTGTATTATTGATAATACGTTTATCTTCATCAAACAACTCCAATGGAGATGTTTTAATCGCTGCCGCTTCTATTACATTAGCACCTTGAGCTGCTAATTTTTCGCGGAATGCACTAGCTTGGGAGCGAGCCCGTGTAACTACAATAGTTTTACCGAATAACGGTTTATTATCGAACCATTGTAATTTTTCACGAAGGTTAACTACATCGCCTACTACGATGATAGCTGGCGCTTTTAGTTGTGCTTTTTCTACGTCTTCTACTACATGTTCAAGGGTAGATACGAGAACTTCTTGAACTATTTTTGTACCCCAACGAACAAGCGCTACTGGTGTAGAAGCTGGGCGTCCATGAGCCATCAATTTTTCTGTAATGGTAGGTAAATTGCCAACACCCATTACAAAGCAAAGTGTATCAACGGCTGTAGCAAGGCCTTCCCAATGAATACCAGATACTGCTTTAGTTGGATCCTCATGACCGGTTACAACAGCAAAGGATGTAGCCATAGCGCGTTGTGTTACAGGAATACCTGCATAAGCAGGTGCTGCGATTGGAGATGTTACGCCTGGTACGAATTCAAATGGTACACCAGCTTCTCCAAGAGCCATTGCCTCTTCACCACCGCGACCGAACACGAGTGGATCACCGCCCTTTAAGCGTGCAACGATTTTTCCTTCTTTACCTTTTTGAACTAATAACTCGTTGATTTCCCATTGGTGCATGGTGTGATCTTTACATTGTTTACCTGCGTAAATCAACTCTGCATCTGGGCGAGCCCATTCTAACAAATGAGCATCTGCTAAATAGTCATAAACAATTACATCTGCTTTTTCAATGCATTCGCGACCTTTTACAGTAATGAGTTTAACATCGCCAGGGCCTGCACCGATTAGATATACCATACCTGTCATTTTATGATTCCTTCCTCTATGAGAGCATCCACAATATATTTGCCACCTTCTTCATATAAGGCTTTTGCAAGGTTTTTACCAAGAATTTCAGCTTTTTTTGCTGGCCCAGAAATCTCTCCTTCGTACACAGTTTTACCATCGAGGGAGGCAATCATGGCCTTTAATGTCAATTGACCTTTATTAATAGTCCCATGTACACCCATAGGCACTTGGCAACCACCATTTAACTGGCGTAAGAAGCTGCGTTCCCCTTCAACGGCATAGCGTGTAGCTTCGTCGTTAATAGGAGCTAGCATTTCAAGCATTTCCGTATCGTCAGCACGACACTCGATAGCAAGTGCCCCTTGACCAACGGCAGGAAGCATTTCATCCGCTTTAAATACTTGGGTAATTTGATCATCTAAGCCCAACCGTTTAAGACCGGCTTGTGCCAAGATAACACCATCTAGTTTTTCTGTTTCAATCTTGCTCAAACGAGTTTGTACATTGCCGCGGATAACCTCTACCTTAAGGTCCGGTCGCACATGCAATAATTGCGCTTGACGGCGCAAGCTACTTGTACCGACGCGAGCCCCTTCAGGCAGTTTATCTAATGTTTTATACACAGGGCTTACAAGTGCATCGTAAGGCACTTCACGAGCAGAGATAGCACCAAGAGTTAGCCCTTCTGGCAACTCTGTAGGCATATCTTTCAAGCTATGCACAGCGATATCGATATCGCCTTTATGCATTGCCTCTTCTAACTCAGCGGTAAATAAACCTTTACCACCAACTTGAGCTAGTGGTTTTTCCAAGATGCGGTCACCCTTTGTATTAAAGTGAACAAGCTCTACTGTAATGTTTGGGTACAGACGTTGTAACTCTGCACTAATATGTTCAGCCTGCCATAGGGCAAGGGCACTTTTTCGCGTGCCGATTCGAATATGGTCTCTCATGGCCTTAGCCTTCTTTCTCAAGATTAAACATATCTTTGAATAAATCCCAGTACAAACCTTCTTCCTCTGTACCAGCGATTTCGTTGAAGTGAATCATCGGTTCACGCAACATTTTGCGAATGATCATGCGACTCATTGAGTCCATAATACGGCGCTCCTTATCTGAAATATCAGGTAATTTCGCTAATGCACGATGTAACTCACGACGGCGAATGCGCTCTGCTTTTTCCGTGAGCAATGCCATCATAGGACGCACCGTTAAATAACTCAATTTGTCTAATAGTTCTTCAATAGCATCGTGAATGATAGGCTCTGCACGACGAGCTTCCTCTTCGCGCTGCGCCTTATTCTCTTCGACTACACTTTCAAGGGAGTCGATATTGAATAAATAAATACCATCAATATCTGCTACAGCAGGATCGATATCGCGTGGTACCGCAATATCAATCATAACGATTGGCTCACCTTTACGAAGGGAGGTAATTTTCTTTGCCTCTCGTTCAGTAATAATATAGTGCGGCGCCCCTGTAGATGTGATGAGGATATCCGCATCTTTAGCGTAATCTACAAAGTGATCGAGCTTAACAGCTTTACCATTAAATCGCTCAGCTAAAGCCTCTGCCTTGGTAAAGGTTCTATTGGATACAAAAATCGTTTTTACGCCCTTTGCTTGTAAGTGTGTTGCGGTCAACTCACTCATGGTGCCAGCACCTAAGATGAGCACCGTCGCTTCAGATAATGGTTTATCTAGGCTGTCCTCCGCAAGGTTAACAGCCGTATAGCTCACAGATACTGGCGTATTAGCAATACCTGTGTTCGTTCGTACCTTTTTACCAACACTAATAGCACGTTGGAACAAAATATTGAAAATCGTGCCTGTACAACCTGCACTATAGGCATGGATATAAGCCCCTTTTAATTGGCTCAAGATTTGTCCTTCCCCCAACACAAGAGAATCGAGACTTGCAGATACACGGAATAGATGTTCAATACAATCTCGTTCTTCATAGAAGAAGAATGCATCTTCATCGATGTGGTCGGCACCTTTTAAATCCTTTAACACCGCCAACATATATTCTTTAGGGAACTCTACACCTTCTAAGGCCGCATAAATTTCAGTTCTATTGCATGTAGACAAAATAACACATTCTGCTACACAGTCGAATTCATAGAGGCGGTTCAGTGCTGAAGCGACCTCGTCCTTATCAAACGAGAAACGTTCACGCACCGCAACAGCGGCACTTCTATGATTTAGACCTAATACCACTAATTTCATGGTCAAGTTTCTCCTCTATAGTCATCCACTCTCCCTTGAGAATGGCTTCAAAAGTTTCTACGGTCAGATGGTCTCGCCAAAATTTCTGTCGAGCCTCTGGGGTAGGAAGTAGTAACTTTACTTCTTCTCTAAATATTTTAAGTCTAGGCATTGCCTTTTGCAACTGACCATAACGATTCATCATATCTTGTCGTACCAGACGATTAATTCGTGGTCCTACATTATTGGCGCTAATAGCAATATGTAAATCACCTAGTTCAAGTGATGAAGGAACAGTAAACCTACATGCTGTAGGATCATCACTACGGTTTGTCCAAACGCGGTGTTTTTTCCCCATATCATATAACGTATCGTTTAATTCGCCATTATCTGTGCAGATAAAAAACAAACTGCTCGTTATAATATGGTGTTCATCATCCATTGTGAAAGTACGGTCACACCATGTGATTCGATTATCCTTTGCCCATTGACTAATCGTATCCGTCACAACAGGAGCGATCACAACAATTTGACAAGGCTCATCAATAAATAGCTGCATCCGTCGCTGTGCAACCTCTCCGCCACCAACAAATAGGATTACATCTTCAGTTGTAGGTTGAAATGTTATAGATACCATAGCTGTCCTACTATATATAAAAAAATCGGCTTGATGGTCAAGCCGATTTTCAATTGCCTACATAAATCGTTTCAGATATACGCCGATACGTCCCTTACGAGATGTACCTGTAATGGCTTCTACCTTCATTCGGCCACGACCACGCATAGAGATTACATCCCCTTCTTTAACTTCTTGGGATGCACCCTTAGCAGGTTGCCAGTTCACTTGCAATAATCCAGCATTAATAGCGCTTACCAATTTAGTACGAGATACACTAAAGCCAGAACTTGCTACCGCATCTAAGCGCAACGAAGCAACTGTAGTACGGACTTCTTTAATTTTTTCTTCTTTTGGCGCAATATCCGACAGCTCAATAGCCTCTACAGATACAGAAACCATAGCGATTTTTGTAAAGTTTTGAATTACGAAATCTGCTACGCTTTCATCAACCAAAATTTGAGCGCCCCCTTGTTGAACGATAACGTCCCCAAATTTGGAGCGATCAATGCCGAGCCCCATCAAGGAGCCAAGCACATCGCGATGGGTAAGCAATCGGAACCGTGGGTCCCAATTTACCTTAAGGGCGCGAATACCCATGTCCACAGTACCGTTAAAGTCGCTATCTACAAAGGCGATACGGATGCGTTCCGCCCCTTCATAGCCACCGTCTGTCTTAACGATAAGCTGTGGGTAGTTAGCCTTGATTGCGTCTGCAATGACAAGACCTGCAGGGCTCGTAAAGTCCCCTACGCGATAGGGGCGACCTTTTACAACCTGCTCAGCCAAGTCAAGCATGCGGCGAGCTTCCTCACCACTGCCACTGGCTTCAAAATATCGTATTAATTTACTAGTATCTGCCAAAATTATTTCCCCAATTCATTCGACCGAGCAAGGCATGCTACTACGCCATCTTGGAGAGCACTGCGAAGTCCACCTTTTTCCATGGCACCAATACCGGCAATGGTCGTGCCACCTGGGCTTGTTACTTGATCTCGTAGTACTGCTGGATGATTGCCACTTTCAAGGGCCATCTTACCAGCACCGTACATCGTTTGAGCCGCAGCCTTGATTGCCAAGTGACGTGGCAATCCGATGCGGACGCCCGCATCAGCTAAGGCATCAAGGATGACAAACATATAGCCAGGGCCTGCACCAGATAGTGCACCTAAGCGGTCTAAATCGGCTTCGCTCACCACCGCTACTTCACCGACAGCCTCAAACAAGGCTTGCACAGCACGACCAAGGTCAGTATGTACATCATCCCCTGCAAGAGCCGTCATACCTGCACCGATAGACGCCGGTGTATTTGGCATAGCTCTAAACCAGTTTGCTTGTGGAATCGCTGCATCAAGAGTATCTAAGGTGATACCTGCTGCAACGGAAATCATAACAGTCCCATAAGGTACTTCTTTTAACGTCTCTAATACAGATGGTAACACTTGTGGTTTTACGGCCAACAAAATGGTATTGTACTCTTTTACATCAGGCAATGTAGTAAAACCTACTACACCGAGCTCCTCAGTTAGAGTCTTACATTGTTCTTCGCGACGCACTAGAATGTGTGTATCACTTGCTTTCAACACGCCATGCTGTAATGCACCGCGCAATAGAGCGCCACCCATCGAGCCAACGCCTATACATAGGGTTTTACCTAACATCGTTGTCACCACCATTTATAGAGAAATTATTTATTGTCCCAAGCGTATTCGTTTTGCTCAGTTTTGTTGCTGTCATTATCAGAATAATCAATGGAAATGTTTACAGGTACACACATGAAAATGTCTTTACCTACTTTTTCCAATTTGCCATCCAATGCAAATGTCGCACCAGATACGAAGTCCACAATACGCGCTGCTTCATGAGGATCTGTATTTTCAAAGTTAATCAATACAGGACGCATGTCGCGCAATTGATGTGTAATATTTTCAGAATCTTCAAATACTTTTGGTTCAATTACAACTACTTTCATAGCTGTTGGACGTTGTGTCATCGTAGATTGGCCTCCTACCTTGCGTGGATGAAATTCAGATGCGCCGGATACTGGAGCTACTGGAGCTACTGGTGTAGGTTCCGCTTCATATTCCTCTTCATCTTCATAGTCATAATCATCATATTCATAGTCATCATCATTTTTGCCTAAGAATAAGTTTTTTGCTTTGTCTAAATAATCTCCCAATGCCATTTGGATTTCCTCCTAATACATAACGCTACCGATTACTAGGCAACCCGAGCCTTAATAATACACACGTTCCCCAAAAATTGCTGTGCCTACACGAACAATATTAGCCCCTTCTTCCAAAGCAACTTCAAAGTCGTGAGTCATCCCCATAGATAAATATTGAATCTGCCCTTCTTCAAAATAACCTTTCATGTCCTCATACAAGGCATTAGCTATACGGAAAATTGGACGTGCTTCCTCTGGATCATCGAAAAATGGTGCCATACACATCAAGCCCCGAACCCGGACATGAGGTAATGTCTTTGCATAGTCTCGTATTTCTGGAAACTCTTCAACGGTCATACCTGTTTTAGATGCTTCACGAGCTACATTGACTTGCAATAATACATCTTGGACCTTATCGTGCTTAGCTGCAACCTTTTCAATTTCATCTAATAATTTACGGCTGTCTACAGAATGAATCAAATCAAACATAGGCACCGCTTGACGCACCTTATTGACCTGTAAATGACCAATCAAATGCCATGTCAATTGTGGACCTTTATAGGTGAGCTGTTTCTCTTTAGCCTCTTGTACTCGGTTTTCCCCTACATGAGTCACTCCGAGACGCGCCACCTCTTCCACCGCTGATACGGGGTGGTTCTTAGTAACTGCTACCAATAATGCTGTATCTACGCGACCAACGCGCGCCATAGCATCTGCCATGCGCTGCTGTATAGCGTGTAGGGATTCTTCAATCATTTGATCCCCCTTCAATCTATATATAAAACCATAAAATATATTTGTATAGACTATTCTATTATATAGTATTTATTATTGATTGTACATGATTTAGGGCTTATAAAGCCTATAAATCTATGTATGTATATACTAGCGTTCTTGCAACATACCGAACAAAGCCATACGTCCAGTTTGACCAGATTCGCGACGATAAGAATAGCAATCACCTTCAGTTACACTATCAGTGCCACCAATGGCTATATGTTCTTTAGGCACCCCATTAACAATAAGACCTTCAGCGATAAAGTTCCACAAATTAATATAAGCTTTATCTAATTTATCACCTGGATAGTTTACTACATCAGCAATACTACGCTCTGTCATACCACGCCAAGCTAATTCAAAACGTTTACCCAGCTCTACATCAACTTCAAAGGATTCTGGTCCTATACTAGGTCCAAGATATACATAACAATCTTTGAACTCTGTACCGTAAGTTTCTTTCATAGCTTCAATAGTAAGTACAGGCAAATGGCCTATCGCGCCGCGCCATCCTGCATGAACGGTCGCCATAGCATGATGCTTAGCATCGTAAATACCAACAGCTACGCAGTCGGCGGTAAATAAAAATAGTGGTACATTCGGTAATTTTGTAAATACCGCATCACAGTCATCGATAGCTGTATCCTCTCCAAAGGCTCCAGCACCAACTAAGTCTTCTGTAATTTCAACAGCCTTGAGACCATGTACTTGATTACCACAAGAAATGCGTGTAGGTTCAACGCCTAAATATTCTGCGATAATAGCTCGATTCTCACAAACATGCTTCGGCTCATCCCCTACATGAAAGGCTAAATTTAGCGATTTATAAGGGGCTTGAGATACACCGCCATGGCGAAAGGTATCTCCCATAACAATGGGAAATTGGTCCGCCCAATTAGGAGCTTCATAGGACCAAGTACCATGAGGACCTTTTACATCTATACGTTTTACAGATTGATTCATGAGTGCCTCCTACTTACAAACACCACAGCGCTTACAGCCTTGTACACATGGAGGTGTATACGCTTCATCGACGGAACGTTTCCATTCCATTTCAAGATACCCCTCATCCATCCCCATATCGAGATGACTCCACGGCAAGAATTCATCAAAGCTACGTTCGCGATAGTTCATATCGTCCATATCGAGGCCTGCTGCCTTCATTTCAGACTTAAAGGACTTACTACCACGATCTGCTGCACAAGCGGCAAGTACCGCGCCAAGACGACGATCCCCACGAGCTAGTACACCTTGAATATATGCCTCTTTCGGTGACTCTACGAGCACCTCAATACGACGATTTTTTTGTAGAGCCTTTTTAATATATTGTAGTTTTTTCTCTACCGTTTTTTGATTGTCCATAGCCATCCACTGGAATGGCGTAAAAGGCTTAGGAATAAATGGATTAATACTAAGTGTTAAACGACCTTTACATCCTACCTCGGCCATATGGGCTTGCGTCCGTTCTGCCAGGCCTACGATGGCTTCTATATCCTCGTCTGTTTCCGTAGGTAAGCCAATCATAATATAAAGGCGCATATGTTGAATGCCGGACTTAGCAGATAAAGTTGCAGCATTTTTCAAATGCTCTTCACTAATCCCTTTATTTATAACGCGGCGTAACCGTTCACTACCCGTTTCTGGAGCAATGGTAATCGTCTTTTGACCGCTATCTGCCAAGCCATCTACTACGGCTTGCGTCAAAGAATCTGCACGCAAGGATGCACAAGAATAGCGCATATCTTTAGAACGAATATATGTAACCAGTTCATCTACCTCCGGATAATCGGAAATAGCGGCCCCCATAAGACCTACCTTTTTGCCAAGCTTTTCAGCCCGATTTACGCCTTCTTTTAAAATATCTAAAGGCCGTACACGAGGAACACGGAAGCAATAGCCTGCCATACAGAATCGACAATGGCGACCACAACCACGAGCTACCTCGATAATATACATAGCACCAAACTCTGTATAATTTGTAGCTACAACGGTCTCACCACCGCTAGTGAGCATTTCAAAGTGACGTTTAATCGTCTTAGGAACACCCTCCGCTATATCATAGCCTTTAAAGCCCCCATCTTCGCTATAAATCGGCACATATAAGGATGGGACGTACACGCCAGATACATTCGCTAATTGACGCAAAATATCATGGCGATCTAAACCTTCCATTTTACCATCACGAATGATGTCTAGAACGCGGCTGACGATACCTTCCCCTTCACCGATAATGAAAGCATCGATAAAGTCAGCAAATGGCTCAGGATTAAAGGTAGCACAAGGACCACCAGCAATAACGATAGGGTCAAACTCTGTGCGGTCTTTCCCCATAATCGGTACACGTCCATGACGTAACATAAGAGGAATATGGAAATAATCCATTTCAAAGGTTACGTCAAAGGCCACTACATCAAACTGATGCATAGGCCGTTGCGTTTCTACACTCATAAGAGGAGTCTTAGTTTTATCGTACGCGTCCAGTTCTTTTTTCTCAGGCAAGAAAATACGTTCACATACGCTATCATTACGTAAGTTGATTTCCTCATAAATAATGTGTAGACCTAGATTACTCATGCCTACAAAATATGTATTGGGATAGACAATAGCCACCTTTTGCCCTGCATGCGGGTTGACCGTTACCCGACTATCCTCGTCTTTATATAATTCTTGTAATCGATCAATTAAATCTTTGCGATTCACTAGTTTCCTTTCTCTGTATATTAATGGGAACGTTTTTTACGTTCATATGGGTAAATAACCACTTTCCCCCCATTATATTCCGCAATATATACATCCTTAATTGAATACCCTTGAGCTTGCACCTCTTGCTCAAGCCACTCTCTATCTTTTTCAATTACATCAAGAGTGAATTGATTGATTTGCCCATCATCAATGAGGTCAAAACGAATATTATCTTCCCCAAATTGAACTATGTTAAGTTGACCATTTTGTTCTAATACAGCGCGTTTAACATCTGTTACATATTGAACACCTGCTGCACGCAGCTTCAACTTAAGCTCCGCGGCTTGAATGCCATAACGCATACATTCATCTGTTAAAATATGACCTCGTTCAATTACAATAACTGGATGTCCATCTAGAATTGTTTTAAAGAAACGAAGATTACCTTTTAAGAACTTAAGGGTCATTACAAGGATAGTCCACAAAATGAGGACTAACATAAACTGTAGAATACCAATTTGGTCATTGTATATGATGGCACCAATAATACCACCAAGTACATAGTTTTGTAATTGGTCTAACGCAGAGGTTGGCGCTAAGTTGCCCTTCCCCATTAAGTTAATTTGTAAAATAATCGCCAAGAGACCGATGGCGAGTTTGGCAAAGACCATCCCATAGACGGTCATAGCTTCTGTCATATGTGGTCCTCCTTATGGTAATGCATCTGCGATATCATGAATTCGATCAGTAGGACTTACCTTATATACACGGGTAATCGTATAGGTTGAAAACTCCGGATTGAACTGAACTTCATAATAAGCATCATTAACCTTTAAAATCATACCATTGCGAATCTTTAAGGAGTTAACCGCTAATTGTTCACTTGGTATGGAGCGATCAGTACTAAAAGAATGTAAAAATTGAGCCATACGAGAAGAGTCTTCAGAATATGTTTTCATTCTATTATATTCTTGATACTCCAGACCCAAGAAAAACACCACAATCAAAGACAAAATAACCAACAAATCACGATAGCGACTCGTAAAGCCATTTCGCAATACCTGTACACCTAGAACGAGCAGGGCTAACAGAATAGCTATAAAAACAATAAAGCCCCATGTTTGGCCTGACACAGCCTGACTTTCAACATAGGCTAATGTGTAAAAATCCATATCGTTCTCCTTTCATATATTACTCCTTATTATATCATATCCTATGCTAATATTTTCGATATAACAATATATAGTATGGTAAAAGAAAACATCCTATAAAAGATAAAAAAGCGACCCCAAAAGGGGTCGCTTTCAGTAAGCTTATGCTTATCAAGAAATTACTAAGGTAATCTCTTATTTCAACCAGCTCATCAAGTTGCGAAGTTCTGCACCAACTGGTTCGATTGGATGGTTAGCAGCTGCTTCACGATGTTCTTTAAGGAATTTTTGACCATTTTTGGAATCAGCCAAGAATTCGTCAGCGAATTTACCAGATTGGATATCAGCCAAGATTTGTTCCATAGCTTTTTTAGTATCTGCAGTAATTACGCGAGGACCTGCATGGTAGTCACCATATTCAGCAGTGTTGGAAATGGAGTGGCGCATTTTTTGGAAGCCACCTTCGTAGATAAGGTCTACGATCAATTTCATTTCATGCAAGCATTCGAAGTAAGCGTTTACAGGTTCATAACCAGCTTCTGTTAATACTTCGAAACCAGTTTTGATCAATTCAGTAACACCGCCACACAATACAGCTTGTTCACCGAAGAGGTCTGTTTCAGTTTCAGATTTGAAGTTAGTTTCCAAGATACCGGAACGGCCACCACCGATACCAGAAGCCCATGCTAATGCAACTTCTTCAGTATCACCAGATGGATCTTTTTCTACAGCGTACAAGCAAGGAACACCGGAACCTTCTTGGTATGTACGACGTACTAAATGACCAGGGCCTTTAGGAGCTACCATGAATACGTTGATGTCTTCACGAGG
>OKWN01000286.1_pt1 | contig 29906 bp, 44 predicted proteins | sample 1607151 | NCBI WGS metagenome assembly OKWN01 (sample SAMN07501046, study PRJEB24779) | human gut metagenome | isolation source: stool | host: human infant | place: USA: Pittsburgh, PA | reverse complement strand
TAATTTCAATATTTGAAAATTTAAAAAAATTTGTTTTTTCTGTTTAAACTAAAAATGTTAAGGTATATATATAGTATAAATTGATAATTGCTTAAACATTTAAAATAAATTATAAAATTTGGGAGGATATTAAAATGAAAAAATTTGTATGTACGGTATGTGGATATATATATGAGGGAGAAAAAGCACCAGAGGTATGTCCAGTTTGTAAAGTAAGTTCTGAAAAGTTTGAAGAAATGCAAGGTGAATTACATTGGGCTGATGAGCACAGAATAGGTGTGGCACAAGGTGTTGATGAAGTAATAATAGAAGATTTAAGAGCTAACTTTGTTGGGGAATGTACAGAAGTTGGAATGTACTTAGCTATGAGCCGTCAAGCTGATAGAGAAGGTTACCCAGAAGTTGCAGAAGCTTACAAAAGAATAGCTTTAGAAGAAGCAGAACATGCAGCTAAATTTGCAGAACTTCTTGGAGAAGTAGTTGTTGCAGATACTAAGAAAAACTTAGAAGCTAGAGTTGAAGCTGAATATGGTGCTACTGAAGGGAAATTAAAAATAGCTAAGAGAGCTAAAGAACTAGGACTTGATGCAATACATGACACTGTTCATGAAATGTGTAAAGACGAGGCTAGACATGGTAAAGCATTCTTAGGATTACTAAATAGATATTTTGGATAAGAATTAAATAGATTATGTAAAAACTCCTCATACTAGAAATAGTATGGGGAATTTTTACATACAAAAATATATAGTGATAATTAATACAACTTCACCAATATACTATAATATAGAATTAAAAAGGGGGGAATATATATTGTTACAAACGCCTTTGGGATTTTTATATGTATATATTAATAATGATCAAGTTACATATGATTTAAAAGAACTACCATTAAAGCCTATAAAAATTTGCAACTATGAAGTTGACGCTAGATATATGATAGAAATTGATAAATCAAAAATAAAAATTGGAGATGTACTTACATTTTTTATTGATACAGATATGGTAGCAGAAATAGATGGAGGAGATTGTTTAGTAGAAGCTATGTTTGAAAGTGATGATTTATATCTGGCTTTAGGAGGATACGATATTAACAACCAGAGTGTTAGCAATTGTGCTTATTCATTTTCTGTCATAAAAAATGGACTAAAAGCAGAAATTATTGATTTACAATACATAGAAGATTTTGGAGTTGCCATTGCATGGAGTGGCACAAATAAGGATGACTATTACACAGCTGTATGGTTTGCAGCGGATCCTTGCATATAAAATATAACCATAAATATATGTTATAAAGTAAATTATTAAATAGTAAAAAATAAATAGATAGGTTAATAAAGAAGTTTAAAAATAAATTTATTTTAAACTTCTTTTTTTCTGTCACTCATTTTTATATAATTAATAAATTAGTATTATAGCTTAAAATATCATTTTAAGGAAGTGGACAAAAATGGAGAGACAAAATAATCAATTTTGTGCTGATGCAGGTGGAAAATATTGCCCATGTCATCTTGCTCACAGTGGAGATTGCATCAAATGTTCTTTAATTAGGGGTGAAAAGACTTGTGAGTGTAAATGGCAGGGGGTTTGTATTTACAATGAACTTGAACACAATAAAATAGTACCAGTAGAAGAAAGACATGAAGTACTTTGCAAAATAATAGAAAGCAAAAAAATAGAAAATAATATTTATCTATTGAAAATTAAGATACCTAGTTTCTTAATAAAAGATTTATTCGAGCCAGGTTCTTATGTATTTTTGAAAGATAAGAATAGAGATAGCGGATTTTTTAATGCACCTATTTCTGTAATGGATGTAGATGAAGAAAATAATATTTTGGAAGTTGTAGTAGTTCCAAGAGGAATAAAAACAAAGCCTTTAGTAAATTGTGATGAATTAATTGTAAAGGCTCCTTATTTTAATGGGATTTTTGGACTAAAAGAAATAAAATCAAATCAGTTCGACAAATGCCTTGTAGTGTTAGATGGCTTATCTCAAGTAAATTCATTAAAAGTTATAAAAAGACTAATTAGAAATGACAATGAAGTGGAAGTATTCATAAATGAAAAAGGTAAAAGACTAGAAGTTATGGAAGAAAAAATAAAAGACATGGGAGTAAATATTCAGCTTTTCAATTTAGATGATAAAAAAGAAATTTTAATAAATTATATAAGAAATAACAATATTAGTTTTGTTTATAGTTGTGGATTAATATATTTTAATAAGTCTATTTTACAATTAGTAGATAGCATTGATGATAGTATAAAATTTGCAATCCCAAATAATAATTTAATTTGTTGCGGAGAAGGAATATGTGGAGCCTGCACTATGAGATTAAATAATTGCAGAATAAAGACTTGTAAAGCTCAGATGAATGGAAGAGAATTTCTAAGTAATCTTAAATAATCTAGGGGGGATTTAAATGGCAAAAGTTGTAGTAATAGGTGGTGGCTGGGCTGGTTGTGCAGCTGCAATAAGTGCATCAAAAGCTGGAGCACAAGTAGTCATTTTGGAAAAAACAGATTTATTGATAGGACTAGGTAATGTTGGTGGAATAATGAGAAATAACGGAAGATATACTGCATGTGAAGAGGCAATTTGCTTAGGTGCAAGTGAATTGTTTACTTTAACAGACGAAAATGCAACTCATAAAAACGTAAATTTTCCAGGGCATGATCATGCCACAGTATATAATGTTTTGAAAATTGAACCACAAGTAAGAAAGCTTATAAAAGACATGGGTATTGAAGTTAGAATAATGAGTAGGGTTGTGGACGTGGACTGTGACGGTGACATATTAAAGGCCGTAATATTGGAAGATGGAGAAAGAGTAGAGGGAGATAGTTTTGTAGATACAACAGGATCTTCAGGTCCTATGGGTAATTGTACTAAGTATGGAAATGGATGTGCAATGTGTGTACTAAGATGTCCTTCTTTCGGAGGAAGGGTAAGTGTTACAGCAAGATGTGGCGTAAATGACATGATAGGTGAAAGAGCTAATGGTGATTTTGGGGCATTTAGTGGTTCGATGAAATTATTAAAAGAAAGCTTAAGTGAAGAGATACAAAAAGAGTTAAAAGACAATGGTTTTGCAGTTATACCTTTACCAGTAGAACTTAGAAATGAAAAGAAACTTGATATAAAAGTTTGTCAGCAATATGCTCTTCATGAATTTGCGGAAAACATCATACTTCTTGACACTGGTCATGCAAGGTTTATAGTATTGCGATATATCATTCAAAATAGGTGTAGAGTCATTGGACCCTACACTTTTTTTTTACTTCCCCAGAAATCAATCTCAATTTCTGTTGTGTCACCGTTCCAACGAATTTCATCAATAAGCATAGACAATAAAGCCTTTTTAGTTTTTATTTCTTCTATGCTATTAAAGTTATCTTTAAACTTATCTAGTGTATTAATTACCAATTCATAATTATTATTTTCTAAAGTTGCATCTTCTACAGTGCAAGCAACTTCATTTACTTGTAGTTGTAACTCTTTTATTTCCCTTGAGAGAGCATTTATCTTGTCAGCTAATATATCAGTTACATCACTATCAAACAGAGCCATATTTTCAATTAATTTATCAAGTTGTTTTTTCTTATTATTTATTTCTGTATTAATTTTATTTATTTTTTCTTTGTCATCTTCTATGATTTTACTATTACTATTTAATCCATTTAAGAATTTACTTGTATCTACAGTCATTATATTATCAAGTACAGCTTTATCGAAATCTGGACCACTTGCAGTAGGATTGTTACAAAGAGCATTTTTAGACTGTACTCTTCTAGTACAAGTATAATAGTGTTTATTATTTCTACCATAAGTTATTCTCATAGGAGAACCACACTTTGCACACCTTACTAGACCAGAGAAAAGACCTTTGCTTGAAGTACCTAGTCTAAAGGTTTTACTCTTTTCTCTGTTCTTATCTAGTAACCTTTGTGCTAATAGCCAGTCATTAGGTTCAATGATACCCTTATGTTTAGATACGGCAGCAATCCATTCTTCTTTGTCTCTTTTGTTAAACTTACTATCTCTTTTATTATATGTAAGTATTCCATATCCATCTTTTCGTCCAAAAACTTGTATGTCTATACTTCTTAAATAGTCTAAAACATCGTCATTAGATTTTACATAAACAGGGTTAGTTATAATTTTAGATACAGCAGAAGCAGATAATAATTTACCTCTTTTACCACATAAACGATTTTGTTGAAGAAAAACTGTTGCTTGATGTATAGATCCTAACTCTAAAAACTTTCTATAAATAGTTTTTACAAGTTCAATTTCCTCTTTATTAACTTTTAATTTACTCATTTTTCTTTCTTTCATCTCTTCATCAATATAAACCATTGCTTCAGAGTCAAATCCAAGAGGAGGTGTACCACCTAACCATCTACCATGCTTAGCAAGTTCTATCATATTATCTCTAACGCGTTCAGCTATAGTTTCTCTTTCTAGTTGTGCAAATACAGAAGAAATATACATCATAGCTCTTCCCATAGGAGTTGATGTATCAAACTGTTCCTTAATACTTACGAAAGATATTTTCAAGTCATTAAGTTCTTCTATAAGAGTAGAGAAGTCACTAACATTACGAGAAATTCTGTCTAATCTATAGCATATAAGACAGTCAAATTTCTTTTCTCTAGCATCTTTTAGGAGTTCTTGGAACTTAGGTCGGTTAATATTTCCGCCACTAAAGCCTTCATCTTCATATATTTCTATACTATTTTCCCCTGGATAATGCAAATTAACATATTCCTTACATAGTTGTATTTGGTTTTCTATAGAGTCACCTTTACCAGTAAAAACCGACTTTCTAGAATAAATTGCAATCCTCATATTATAAAACCACCTTTCATGATAATTATATCATGCTAAAAAAATAGTTAAAATGAATATTCAATGCATTTATTAATTTTGTACTTAAAAATATTTACTATAGTGCCATATAAGTAAAACATAGTAATTTAAGTAGATTGGGAAGTTATAATTTTAGATAAAAAACTAAATACAAGGTTTTAGACAAAGAAAAACAGTACTTTTATATAAGTACTGTTTTTCTTTTTATTTTATTAATTTTATATTTAAAGGGAGTTCCCACATGCTTATGCATGGGGTTTTGCTTACTTCATAATTAAATACATTACCAATATCATATAAGATATAGTAATTATTCTATCCAGAATAATCAATATAATATCACTATAATAGATGATCAAGCGTAATAGTATTATAAGAAGAAGTAAAATAAAAATAAGTTCTTTCATTTTAAACTCCCTTTTTTCTCTTTTATTATTTTTCTTATATTATATTGTATTAACAATAAAAATATACGTTGAAATTATTAAAATAATTAAATTGTTATTTATAAATTAGTTACTATAATATAGACTTATAATTTAAATTATAAAACTTGGAATATATAACTTGTTTATAATTGTTAGAAAAAAGTCTATAATATATATAAATAGTTGTTTTTTGGAGGGGTATATATGAATAATGAGTTATTAAGTGCAATAAGTGATTTATTAGATAATAAGTTAGATTTAAAATTAGAACCAATAAACACAAAATTGGATTCAATTGGAACACAAGTAAAAGAAAACACAGAAATGATTAAAGCTCTACGTCATAGTGCAGAGCTTAATAAAGCAACTCTAGATAAAATAAGTTTAGATGTAGCTTATATTAAAGGTGATGTAGAAAAGATTAAGAAAGATTTAAGTGTTGTTGAAAAAGTTACAGCTAAAAACTGGACTGATATAAATGAATTAAAAGAGGCTAAATAATAGATAGAGTATAGACTAAGTGATTAGTCTATTTTTTATGATATATAGGAGTAGAAATAAAATATTTAGATGAAAAAAGAATTGAATAAGATTATACTTTAAATTAGGAATTATAAATCTATAGAGTGGTGGTTCTCATATTATTTACCTTCATGAAAGGAGGTGATAATATGGAGGCTTTTTTATTGAATGTACTTGCTGGAATAGTTGCAACGGCTATCTGCGCAGTAATTGCTACATATACAAAAAAGTAAAAAACCACTACTCGAATTTGGGTCGATAGTGGTCTTAACAATTAAGTTATTAGCTTGATTTTGAGAACCATTACTCTACTTCCACATAGATTTATAGTTCCTTTTTATATTATTATACATCTCTTTGTATAAATATTCACTAATATTTGATTAATTTTACTCATTAACTTAACAAAATCTAAATTAATGTTTTTTATTTTTAATTTTTAATTATTACTTGATTTAAGGGTTTTTAATGAACTCTCTCCTATTGAATAAGATGTGCATGTATCAACAAAGTAATCTACTTTATTGGTATCATTAACATATACCAACATGCTACTTAAACTTAACTGATATAGAGATAATGTATATAAGATATTAGAGTATGTTCTTCGAAGTTCAAAATCAGATTCTTTAGAATATAAAGTTGATATTTTACTTGACTGTGATCCTAGTATAGTTTCAGCAAAAGCTATGTCTTTTTTTAATTCTTCAGTCTCAAGAGGATCATCTCCGACTATTTTTTTTATCATAATATTTATTGAGTTATTTACCATTTCAATGTCTTTTATAGCATTTTGGATGTCAGCTTTGCTAGCAGAAGATATATTTGTAGAAACTGATATGTTATTTGTATCTGCAAAAGATATATTTGTAGAAACTAATATAAGACAGAGCGCTAATGTGAAAAGTTTTTTCATTTTATTAATACCTCCAAAAATAATAGTATTGCTATATTTAGTATTTGTTTAATACATAACATTATTTAGTACAAAATATAAAAAATATTGCAAAAATTAACATGATAAAAATATTGATTTTTACACAAAAAGAGCAGATTTAACTGTTCTATATTATATTATTAAATTTATAATTATCATTTATTGTTATAACTCTTTATATAAATAAATATTAGGTAGATTAGATTTAAAATAAATAGTAAAAGATAATAAGATGAAATAACTGATTAAATAGAATTAAAAGAGAATTTTAATATAAATATATTCTTACAAACTACTCGAATATAATTAGTGATAATATTACATAATAATATTGCAACATAAAAATAAGACAACAAAGGAGATGTAACAATGAAAAAAAATGAAAGTATAGCTTGCGAAGTTACAGAATGTATACACCATAGTGGTCAAGAAAACTACTGTGCTTTAGACAAAATTAAAGTTATAAAACACAGTGGTTCAGCGACTACAGTTGAACAAACTGATTGTGGAAGTTTTGCAAAAAAATAATTTTAATAACTTAAACTTTGAAATAATGGCATAAATACAAGGCTTCAAACAAAGAAAAACAGTACTTTTTAATGAGTACTGTTTTATTTTTGTTTCGTATTATATTAAAATCACGAACTCTGATTATATTATACATAATGTTCGATTATTTTTTATATATGTAGAAATTGATAATCTTAAAGATTTATTAGATAGCATATGAATCTTATCTAATTATTTCCATAAAAAAACTCCAAGTAGTTACCTATGTAATTATATTTTAAGTAAATATTGCAAATACTATAATGCAATCAAAAATTAGGAGGTATTTATCGTGGAAAATAATATGGCAATGGAATATCCTATGTTTTGTTATCAATGTGAGCAGACAGCTGGGGGTAAGGGATGTACTAAATCAGGTGTATGTGGTAAGACACCAGAAGTGGCAAATCTTCAAGACTTACTTATTTATCAAATAAAAGGCATAAGCTGCTATGCAAAAGAGATAGTTGAAAAAGGCGAAAATGTAGATAAAGATATAGTTAGTTTTATAGAAAATTCTTTATTTACAACATTAACAAATGTAAATTTTGATGCAGATGTACATGTTAAAATGCTTAGAGAATCGCAAAAAATAAAAGAAGCATTGAGAAAAAAAGTAGGTAAAATAAAAAATGATACTGAACATGCTACATATGATTTAAGTGAAACTAAAGCAGAAATGCTTAAAGATTCTAAAAAAGCAGGTATAATGTATGATCAAGAACTGGATCCAGACATTCGTTCACTTAGACAAACTATAGTTTATGGATTAAAAGGAATCTCAGCTTATGGTCATCAAGCAAGAGAATTAGGATATTATGATGACCAAGTAGATAACTTTTATATTAGAGCTTTAGAAGCAACTACAGATGATAGTTTAAGCGTGGACGATTTAATTCGATGGACAATGAGAACAGGTGACATGAGTATAGCTGTAATGGCAAAATTAGATGAAGCAAATACTAAGACATATGAAAATCCTTCTCCTCAAAAAGTTAATGTTCATATTAAAAAGGGTCCATTTATAGTAGTGTCAGGACATGATTTATGGGATTTAGAGATGTTACTTAAGCAGACAGAAGGAAAAGGAATAAATATTTATACTCATGGTGAAATGCTTCCATGTCATGGTTATCCGAAGCTAAAAAAATATTCTCATTTAGTAGGAAACTTCGGAGGTGCTTGGCAAGACCAACAAAAAGAATTTGATAATTTACCAGGATGCGTATTAATGACAACAAATTGTTTAATGCGACCTAGAGAATCTTATAAGGATAGAATCTTTACTACAAGTGTAGTTGGATGGGATGGTGTGCAATATATTGGCGTAGGTCCAGATGGTAAGAAAGACTTTACTCCTATAATAGAAAAAGCTCTAGAACTTGGTGGATACGAAGAAGATCAAGAACCACATGAAATATTAGTTGGATTTGGTCATCATGCAACACTTTCACATGCAGAGGATATAGTTAATGCAGTTAAAGACGGTAAGATAAGACACTTCTTCTTAATAGGAGGATGTGATGGTGCAAGACCAGGTAGAAATTATTATACTGAATTTGCTAAAAAGGTACCTGATGACTGTGTAATTTTAACACTTGCTTGTGGTAAATATAGATTTAATAAATTAGACTTTGGTGAGGTTGCAGGACTTCCAAGACTTTTAGATGTTGGTCAATGTAATGATGTTTACTCAGCAGTAAAAATTGCAACAGCTCTTGCTGATGCTTTCGAAACAGATGTAAACGGATTACCACTATCTCTTATTGTATCTTGGTATGAACAAAAAGCAGTAGCTGATTTACTTGCATTATTATCACTTGGTGTAAAAGGAATATACTTAGGACCAACACTTCCAGCCTTTTTAAGTCCAAATGTACTTCAATATTTAGTAGATACTTTTGATTTAAGACCAATAAGTACACCTGAAGATGACATAAAAACTTGTCTACAACAATGTATACAAGAATAAATAAGGGGCGATTTTATGGAAGTAATAAATATAAATAAAATAGATACTAATAGGGAATTCTTATGTGAAAATGAAAAATATAAAACAATATTTTTCAAGTTTGATGAAGGTAAAGGACTTCCAAATCATACTCATAACGGATATGCCTCTATACAAGTTATCGATGGAATAGTAGATATGAAGTTTGAAAATGGAGAGACATTTGAATTAAAATGTGGAGATTTTTTATCTTTTGATGCAAGGATAGAACATAATGTAATAGCTAGAGTAACTAGTAAAGTACTAGTTACAATTATAAAATAATAAATTAATTAGTTATAATTATAAATATACTTCTTAAGTGGAACAATAAGTTAGTAAAGTGATATTTGTTAGCTTATTTTTCCAAATAATTATAGTTCTTCTTATTGTTTTTCTCGTTATATAGGGCATAATAATAACAAGAATAGTTAGCATATGGCTTTATGGAGCCATATAAAGATAGAATAGTTACAGTTGTTACAGTTGGGTGAATGGAGTAAATTTGTCTTAGATCAATGTGACTTTTTACTACTTGATGTTTGAGTTGAGCATAATATTATAGCTAAAGAAACAAGTAAAATGTTAGTTATTATATCTCAACCATTATCATAATATAAATAGCGTATAAGGAGGTAAAATATGAAAGCTTTTGTAGATAGAGATATTTGTATAGGATGTGAGGCATGTGCAGGAACATGTCCAGAAGTATTTAGTATGGATTCAGAAGGTATATCAGTACCTATAGAAGAAGATATTCCAGATGATTTATTAGAATCAGCTCAAGATGCTAGAGATGGGTGTCCAGTTTCATGCATAAGTATAGAATAATTAGAATACTATAAACAAAGGAGTTGTTTCTTTTTATGATTTTTAAATCATTTTGAGACAACTCCTTTGCTTATAATCTATACCAATAAATACATTGATATGTAAATTAGAAAGCCAAGATTTATAATCATAATGTAGAAAATGTTATAGTGACTACATATATCATTTACATGATAAAACAGATTGTTTTCGTGAAACCCCAAAATAACCATAAGAAATTTTATTTCGCATTATATAACAATTGCGAATTTTAATTGTATTATAAATAATTTACCAATTAAAAAGTAGCTATATTAAGAAATTATAATAAATAGCTATCTCTATAAATCCTTATACAAATAAATATTAGGCAGATTAGTAAGTATAACTTTATAACTACCTAATTGAATATAGCCTGTACTACTTTTTCTAGCTAAGTACTCAAATTTATCTCTTACTATATGTTCATTAACATTTAGAAATTCTGATATTTCATAAAATGAATTGCATCCATGCTCTAGAGCTTTAGTTAGTTCTTTATTTGTGATTATATGATTAGTACTCCAATCAGTAGCTTGCTTTTCACATTTAAGTATATTTAATTTATCTCTATATGTAGAAGCATTACAAATACTATCGCCTACACTTGTGAAATGATGACCTAATTCTTCGCCTAATATTTCAATATGTCTAGATTTATTTTGCTTAAGTCTATTTAAAAGAAAAATAGCAGGACCAACATCTTTTATATTTACATATAATCCTTCCAATTGATAAGGAAGAGAATCATCATAGTGTAATATAATATTTTCATCAGATACAATTTGTAAAAGTTTTTCTAGTTTGTCCATATTCCCCCCCATTATATTTTATTAATAGATATTTTATATTGTAAGAATAATTAATACCAAATAAAAGATATGCATAAATATTGATTTATTGGATATTATATATTATAATTAAATCAACAAAGTTAACTTGTGATGGATAAGGCTGGGTTCTCGAATGAGAGTAGGTGAAAACCAAGAATTCCTTTGCCCCTGGGGTTAACTTTATTTTTTTAATTACTTAAAAGACTCTTTAATATTTTCTATAATATTATTAGGGTCTTTTTTTATTTCATCCACAATAAAATCAACTGCCTGCATTGAGTACGTATATGAAGGTTTGTCATATACTTTATGTATATAACAAAGTTTTGCATTATTTTTTATATTATAATATTTTGTAAATAAATTAAAATGATACATAGAGAACGTAATGTCAATTTTCAATTTTTTTAAACGATTATTAATTTGTGAAATACAAGTTTTAGCAGTTAACTTATGAGTATTGTTAGGATCTTGTAATTCTTTGATAATTTTAACTGGTGTATCTGCATTTTTTGTTATACAGACCTCGGAAGTAGCTTTATTTCTATCTTTAGTAATATAATGATAATGGTCAATTCGGATTCCAAATTTACTATTATTATTAACCATTAAATCATTAATATTAGAACTTGTATTTATTAACTTTGTAGCTATTTCTTCAGGATATTTAGCAATTATTTCTTGATCTTCTAAAGCTTTCATACTAACAGATAATGTTAAAAAGTTCTGAGAAATTATTTCGGTCATATCTACATTATGAAATAATTTCATTTTATCAGTGAAGTTTATTACACATGCTTGAAATAATGGAACATATACCATTTCGTATTCTTGAGTTATAAAATGAGTACTAGTATTTCTTAGTTCTATTATTTTTTCAAGATTTACTCTTAGAGGATCTTTATCATTAGTAAATATTTTTTTTATGCAATTTTCTAAAGATAAAGTTCTATCGTGATTATCTTTGAAATAAATACTATTTTCACCAAACTTATTAATCATATAGGATTTAAGCATTAACTCCCAAGCATTACAAATAAAAAAACTAAAACCTTCAACCCTATACTTTATAGTAGGCTTATTATAAAGTTCAATTCCTATAATAAATGCTTCTTTACTTTTTTCTAAAAGTTTATTAGAAATTTCATTCACAGTACTACCTCCAATATATTTATTTTTTATCTTTCAAATATTTCAATCTCATTAAGTCGATATAGTTATTTATTTCATCAATTGCGTCATCTGGAAGTTGTTCAATATCCCCAAGTCTATGAGCAGCTATAGTTGTTGCATTATTAATTTCTTTTTTATGATTTTTTTCGTCATTTCTACCTAATAGATAATCAATAGATACATTAAAAAAATCTGCCCAATTTTCTAAAATATTTACTTCTGGTTTTCTTTTATTATTTTCATATTGAGAAATAGTAGATTTATTGAATGTAGTATTATATTTTTTATTGAAATTTTCTACAAGTTCATCTTGTGTTAATTTTTTTTCATTTCTTAATTCTTTGAATCGCATTCCGAAAGTTGCCATAAACAACACCTCCTATATCATTATATTATTATAAATTAACATAAACGTAAACTTTTATAATTCTTTTTTGAAAAAAGTTAACAAAATAATAAACTTTTTATTGACAAGTTTTGTTAACGTGAATATAATTAAGGTATAAAGTTAACACAAACGAAACAGAAAGAAGGAGAAAATGACATTGAGAAATAATAAGATTAAAGCAGGAAGAGCTGAAAAAGGTTATACACAGGGGCAAATTGCTTTAAAATTGGGTATGTCTGAACCGACGTATAATTTAAAAGAAAATGGTAAAAGGCAATTTACTGAAAATGAAATGATAACTTTAAGTATTGTATTAGAAAAATCACTAGATGAACTTTTTTTATACAATTTAAGTTCACACAAACAAAACAAATGTATTTAGATTAAGGAGGAGATAAAAATGCAAAGTAGCTTATATGCAAGTTTTAAAGTGATGGAAAATAATCAAGAAGTAACAATGACAAGTTTAGAGGTAATTGAGTTAATAAACAAATTCAGAGAAGAAGAAGGCAATGAAACAGAAAAAAGACATGATGATTTTTTAAGAAGTGTAAGAAAAGAACTCGAAACACTTGTCAATGCAGGAATAGATAGCGACCGAAATTTTACGGTGGCTACATACCAAGATAAACAAGGAAAACAAAGAAAATGTTATAACATGACTAAAGCCGGAATAATGCAGATGCTTAATAAAGAATCAGCTTTGGTTAGATATAAAACGCAACAGTATATAGAAGCTTTAGAAAATAGATTAAAACAACAAGTTAAACCACTAAGTACTATGGAGCTATTAAAGCTACAGTATAAGGCACTTGAAGAACAAGACTTAAAAATAGAAGAAGTCAAAGAAGAACTGAAAGACTTTAAGGGAGATATACCTCTTTTCCAAGTGGAATGTAAAGAATTACAAGCACTTGTTAGAAAAATAGGAACTAAAGCATTAGGTGGATATAAATCTCCAGCATATAATGATAACTCTTTAAGAGGTAAGGTTTATTCAGATATTCAAAATCAAATTAAAAGAGAATTTGATGTAAATAGATATGAAGCAATAAAAAGATGTCAGTTTGATAGTGCTATGGAGATAGTTAGTAATTATAGATTACCTTATGCACTTGAACAGGACATAAAGCTTAAAAATATGCAATTACATTTAGTTGCAGATAATGTTAGACAAATTAGTTTTAATTAGGAGGAAAGAAGTATGAATATAAGAAGCTATGAAGATTATGAAATGATAAAAAACAGAATTGAAGATGTTGATAAGGAAAACAAACTAATGGCATTGAAAATTATCAATCTAATGGCAGCACAAGATATGACAAGTTGCAATGCCAAAATAGTTCTTAGTTTATGTCATGACATAATTGATATAAACAGTAAATTTGTATCAATTAAATAATTAAAGACCTAAATCTCTACGATCTAAAGTTTTAACTTTAGCTACAGGTTGTTTTAATTCATCTTTAAACATTTTGTATGTTTCTTTATACTTTTGTACTAGCTCTTTAGGAGAAAGAGTAACATCAAAATTGTTTTTAAGATACATAATAGTTAAATCATGAGCAATATAATTGTCGTCTGGCATGATTTCACCTCACTTTCTTATTAAAAATTAAAAATAATTGGAAAATATTCCATATAAAAATTATAGCAGAAGGAGGTACAAAAAGTGATGATAAACGACAGATTGAAAGCAATTTTAAAAGAAAGAAACATAAGTATACATAAATTATCAAAAGAAGCAGAAATACCAGTTAGCAACATATATAAAATTACACAAAGTAAGAATTTAAATCCAGGAGTTTATACAGTAAAAGCTATAGCTGATTATCTTGGAATTACAATAGATGAACTAGTTAAATAAGATTTAGAATAGGACAAATTTTTATAAACATAAGTATTTATATGGGGGTGAGGTGATGGCTAAAAAGAAAATCACTGTAATTTGTAATTATCCTACACCGGAAAATATGGATAAGTTTCAAGATATTATGTGCAATGAGTTAGCAAAAGCGATTATAGCCAGTAAGCCAGTTGAATATGTTGAAGCTTTAAAAAGAGAACTTGAGAAGAGTTTAAATTAGGGGAAAAGATATGGATTTAAAAATAGTTGATATAAAAAGCATAACACTTGAACAGTGTGAGTATTTTAAGACTTTAGGTCTATATTTCATTATACATGATGGAAAGTTAAAAGGTTTTACTAGATAGGTGGAGATATGAAATTAACTAAAGAAAAGTTATGGGAACTAAAAGAAATGTATGAAAATCCTTTTAATGATGCAAAGGATATAGCAGATAAATTTAATATGGATGTTCAGCAACTTTATAACTTTGCACACAGAAAAGGATTTGTAAGAGGTACATTACAAGAATATGGTTATCAAAAATGTAGTACCTGCAAAAAGATACTAGAAGCTAATTCAGAGAACTTTTATGTAAATAAAAATTATAAAAATGGTTTTGGATATGAATGTAAACCATGTGCAAGAAAAAGAAGAATGAAAAAATATTATACGAACAAGGGTGAGAAAAATGAGTAATTGGATATTAGAAGATATTATAGACAGTATAAAAGCAAGAATAAAAGCATTAGAAAATAATATAGATGATTCAGAAGTTCATAAAGTTTATAAATCTGCAAATAAAGATGAGATAAATTGGTTGAAATATCAACTACAAGAAATTGAACTAATGTTAAAAGATGATACAAATGAATATGACATTTTATATGAAGCTATGAATGATAACATACCTTATCTTGGAGTTATATAAAAAAAGGACCTTTGCACAGGTCCAATTAAAAAATATTGATAATTAATTATAACATAAAATTAGGGGGAATTGTAATGAATTCATTATATGAGTTAACAAGTGACTTAAAAGAGTTACAAGAAATAGATTTTATGGAAGCAGAAGCAGAGCAAATAGAAGAAATAAAAGCAATAATAGAAGAACAGATAAAAACAAAAGGTACTGGAATAATTCTAGTAGTTAGAAATTTAGAATCAGATATAGAGGTAATTAAAGCAGAGATAAAAAGATTGCAAGATTTAAAAAAATCAAAAGAAAACAAGGTTGAAAACTTAAAGAAATATACAAAAGAGTGTTTAGAAGAAGCTGATATAAAGAAAATTAGTACAAGCTTAGGAAATATAAGTTTAAGAAAGTTACCTGGATCAGTGGAAGTTTTACAAGAAGAGAGTATTCCAGAAGAATACAAGAAAGAAGTTATAACAATAACAATAGATAAAAAAGCAATATTAGCAGAATTAAAAGAAGGTGTAGTAATTCCAGGAGTTACTTTAAAGACAGGGACAAGCTTAACTATAAAATAGAGGTGATAGAAAATGAGTGATAAATTAAACATTCATCAAAAATTAGTAGAAGTTAAAAAAGGAATTACTGGATTTAGTAAAGATACCAAAGCTGGTAGCGGTAACTATATTGGATATGAATATGTTAGTGGTTCACAAGTATTAAGAGCTATAAAAGGGAAAATGGACGAGCTAGGAGTGCTATTAATACCAGAAGTTGATTATGAAACTATGAAGTGGGAGAAGCACAATTATAAAACTAAAAATGGTGCTGAGAAAACTGATTTTATAATAACTATGAAAATGAATTATACATGGATAAATGCAGAAAATCCACAAGATAAAATAACTGTTCCATGGGTTTGTATAGGACAACAAACTGATGATATAGCTAAAGCAGTAGGAACTGCGATGACGTACAATGAAAGATATTTTTTACTGAAGTTTTTAGGGCTTCCAACTGATGAAGATGATGCAGATGCTAAATCAGATAATAAAAATAATACTAATCACGATTTAAATACAGAAAATAGATGGAACAATGGTACAAAAGGAAATACAAATAGAAAACTATCAGATAAACAAATATCGAGATTGTATGCAATAGCACATAGCAAAGGTTTCGATAACGATGCAATTAAAAAGCATGTATTCAAAAAATTCACAAAAGATGTAGTTAATATGACTAAAGAGGAATATGACGAAATGTGTGAAGGATATGAGAGGTTGCAAGCTACAAGTTAGGAGGGATTTAATTCCCTTCTTTAGACAAAAGACAAAGGCAGGTGAGATTGATTGGAAAGAGCATTCAAGGGCATTTGGATACCGAAAGAAATTTGGTTATCAGAAGATTTAAATATTATGGAAAAATTATTTTTGGTGGAAATTGATAGTTTAGATAATGATCATGGCTGTTTTGCTTCAAATGATTATTTTTCTAAGTTTTTCAAACTATCTAAAAATAGATGTTCCGAAATAATAAAGTCTCTTGAAGAAAAGAAATATATATTAATTTCATATAAATATATACCTGGTACAAAACAGATAGAGAAAAGAATTTTAAGAGTGAGAAATAAATATTTAGGTATTCGAAAAACCGAAGGGGGGGTATTCGAAAAATCGAAGGGGGGTACTCGGAAAATCGACGAGGTAGTCGGGAAATCGATTAGGTGGTCGGGAAATACGGAAGATAATAATACACCTTTAATAATACACATTAATAATACAAACATACCTACTTATGAAAATATGTCGGTAGATGAAAAAAATTCTTCTATGAGTAAACTTTATCAAGAAAATATAGGGATGATAAATGGTATTGTAGCTGAATGGATTAAAGAAATATCAGAAAAAATTGATGTAGAACTTTTTAAAGAAGCATTAGTTATATGTACTGATAAAGGAAAGTTACAATTCAATTTTCTTAAAGGCATAATAAATAACTGGTTACAAAAGAATGTAACCAGTTATGAAGAACTCAAAGCGTTTGAGTTACAAAATAGGTTTACTAATAGTGTTAGCGAAAATAACAATAATATACAAAAAACATATAAAAAAGGTGCAGGAGCAAATGTAAATAATTCATTTGCTGGATACGCTCCAGATGAATTAGAAAAAATCTTGTTAGAAAGTCAGAAAGGTAAATTTGATTAAGGATACTGTGCAACTATGGTAGCAGGAATTTCTATAAAAACAAATAACCTTATCATTGATGATAAGGTTAAATACTATAGATCCAAATACGGTAAGAAAGTATGAGTCATTAATAATATTATGTGGAGTTTAAAATAAATTATTCTAGGGGAATTTTTAAAAAATAAATAACCCTATCGTTTCCGATAAGGTTAATACGAGTTGGTTAAAAAGTGACATGTATCGATAAGTTACTAATAGTATGTGTGGTTTGAAATAAATTATTCCAGGGGGAGTTTTTAAAAAATAAATAACCCTATCGTTTCTGATAAGGTTATTTAGGAGTCGGTGTAAATATTACATGTATCGGTAAGTCTATAAACAGTAATAGTATGTGTAGATTAATTATAAATATTCCAGGGGATGAAATTCTACTGGACCAAAGAGGGGGATTGAACATTATGAAACATAAATACAGCACAGTCGAACAATACAAACCTAAATATATTAATTATAATGATCCAACACCATTCAACTACTTGGAACTTGCAGCAGCGATGTAATGAGACACATGAAAAATAAAGGACAACTTGAATATTATAAAAACTTAGATATATCAGATAGATTGGAGATTGGAGCATAAAATGGCAAATAAATATGGAAATAAAAAAGTTGAAGTTGATGGAATCAAATTTGATAGTAAACATGAAGCTGAATATTATTTACACCTTAAAAAGCTAAAAGAAGAAGGTAAAATAAAAGACTTTGGATTACAACAAAAATTTGAATTACAGCCAAGCTTTAAGAAATATGGTAAGACACATAGAGCTATAACTTATACAGTTGATTTTGCTATTTACCATAACAATGGTGAAGTTGAGTATATAGATGTGAAGGGCATGGAAACACAGCAAGGTATTATGAGAAAAAAGATGTTTGATTATCTTTATCCAGAAACACTCAAATGGGTACAAAAAAGCATTAAATATGGTGATGAATATGGCTGGATAGAGTATGAGGAATTGAAGAAGAAGAGAAAAGAAGCTAAGAAAACAGCTTGAAAATATAGCATAGGAGATGTAAAAGCATGAATCAAGTAGTATTAATTGGAAGATTAACAAAAGACCCAGAACCAGGAGTTATTCCAGGAAGTGGATCAAGCACTTCAAAATTTACAATAGCAGTAAATAGAGATTACAAGGATAAAGAAGGTAAAATACCAGTAGATTTTATACCAGTAGAAGTTATTGGTAAAGTTGCTGATTTTGTTAATAATTACATAGGTAAAGGTAGATTAGTAGCAATACAAGGGAGTATTAGAAAAGAAGAATACATGAAAGATGATGAAAAAAGAAGTATTACAAAAGTATCTGCTAAAAGTGTACAAGCATTAGAAAGCATAAAAAAATCAGAAGAAAATAATCAAACATTTACACCAAGTTATGAACCACCAAGAGGATTAGACCCAGAAGGATTTCAAGCTATAGATGATGATGAGATACCATTTTAACTATTTAATAGGTTAAATACTTTGTAAATATCAAGAGTAAAGATATAAAAGAGACAAAATATTACAAAATAAATCAATAACTTTTAAGAATTGATAAAAATGGGTAAGAAAGGATATAATAAAAAAGTTGGAAATGAAAATTGATAGAATTTTTGAGATGACATATGAAATAGACATTATAAAATAAAATACAAAACTAGAAAAAGTCAATCAAATAAAAGAGATTACTGGTATGCGAGTTGACAGAATATGAAATTTAGATAATACATTATTTATAGTGAGTTGTGGTAGGAGAACACTGAATAGTGGACTTAAAAAAATGAATTATATAGGTTAGAAAGAAATCCCGAGATTTATAAACCTTATAACCATTTAAACTATCCGTTAATTAAAAGGAAGAAGTGTAATAAAAAGCAGGAGGAGAAACGAGAATGAGAAAAATAAAAGAAGGTAATGTAATATATCTTGTAGCAAAGGATAAAGATACGATGGACTTAAGATGTAGTGAGTGTGGAATTGTTAAAAATGAATTAGATATTACAGTAGAAATAGATAAGATAAAAAATAGAAAGGTATATAAATGTGAATGCGGTTGTAAAACATTTACACCACAAGTAGATTTAGAAGAATACTATATCTAGTAGTCATATAATCACCAAGGGGGAATATACGTGACAAAAGAAGATTTCGACAATTATTATAAAAAAACAGAGGGTAGACTATTTAATTATAAAAAAATATTAAATGATATAGAAATGATAGATCTAGAAATAGCTCAAATAGAAAATGAATATGTAGGTTGTTCGGGTATCAGTTATGATAGTGAAAAAACAGGAAAAACATATAATATTTCTAAAAGTGTAGAGCAAGAGATTATAAGGAAAGAAGAAAGAATAAACTACTTAAAATACACAAAGAGAAAATTAGAAATAGAAAAGAGAAGAATAGAAATAGCTGTAAATAATTTTACAATACAACAAAAGGAACTATTTGAAATTCTATATTGCAGTAGAAGAGTTAGAATTAGCAGAAATGAAATATTAAGAAAGATGCATATTAGTAAGAGTACATATTATGAGTTAAGAAACTCTTTAGTTGTAAGTGCTTTAAACTCTATATATCCAACTATATTAAGAGATGAAATATATAAAAAATTTGCGTAAATATAAAATAGAGGGACACTTTTCGGACAAACTTAGGACAAAGTTCGGACTGATGTCCCTTTATTGTATAGTATTATTGTATTGTAAAGAGATAGGTTAGTGGCAGGACCTATTCTTTTAACCTCCTAATATTAATTATATAGATTTTTAACGGAAGGATAGAAGTATAGATGTGCTTCTATCTACTATGAGAGTGCTGGAGTAGTTAATCCCAAAACTTTTCAGTTCGATTCTGAAAACTCTCCCTCAAAATAAACCCCTTTCACTGGATGTACTAATGTACATCCTTTTTTATTTTTATATTAAGGATGTGACAAAATGAAGTGATACGATGCCAATTTAATAATAGAACAAGAAGCAGAAGTACAGAGAAATAAATGGTAATATGAAAGGCTAATGAAACAGAAGCTTAACTTTTATAAAAATAAAATAACTTTAAAACATGAATAAAAAAAGGAAAACCTCGAATTAAGTAGAAATATATACTTGAAAGCGAGGTGATTAGTTATGGGATTTAAATTTGAGAGTAATTTTAATTTAGATGGGTTATTAGATGAAATAACAACTCAAATAGAAAATGATCCAGAAATATTTACATCTCAAAATATAGGTGCTAAGATACAAAATATATGTCCTGTTTGTGAGTGTGAAAGAACATTTGAAATAATAGAAGATGGAAAAGTAAAATGTTTAGAATGTGAAACAGAAATGAAATTACAACTTGATGTTGAGATTAAATAGTAAAAAAGAGGGACTCTAGAAATAGAGTTCTTTTTTATTTTCCAAAACGACAAATGAATGAGGTGGTGGTATGAATGAAAAGGCAGAAATAGCATATGAAGATTATTCAAAAGGTTTGAAATACAAGCAAATAGCTGAAAAATATAATGTTAGTGTGTCTACAGTAAAGTCATGGGCGAGTAGATACTGGAAGAAAAAAGGTTGCAACCCTAAAGAAAAAGTTGCAACCAAGAAAAAGAGGGGTGCACCTATAGGAAATAAAAACGCTACTGGTCCTCCCGGCAATAAACATGCAGAGAAGTTTGGTTTTTTCTCTAAGTATTTGCCAGAAGAAACATTGGATTTAATGAAAGAGATAAATGAGAAAAGCCAACTTGATATACTATGGGAACAAATTACAATTCAATATGCAGCAATAATAAGAGCTCAACAGATCATGTATGTTGAGAATAAAGAAGAAATGATAAAGGAATTAAAAAAGCATGAAACTAATGAGTTTGGTGAAAAGATAGAGTATGAGTTCCAATTTGCATGGGATAGGCAATCAACTTTCTTAAATGCACAAAGTAGAGCAATGGGAGAGTTGAGAAGTTTAATTAAACAATATGATGCAATGCTAAAAGACAATTATGAATTAGCTACAGACGAACAAAGATTAAGGGTTCAAGTTCTTAAGTCTAAGTTAAATCCAAAAGATAATGATAGCGCTAAAGGATTAGAAAAGCTAAGCAGTATATTATATGAGTTGCAAGGTGATAACAATGAATAATATATATAAGTTATCAGATAAGTACAAAGAATTTATAAGACATAAATCTGAAGTGGATATATTAGAAGGTACTACTGCAGCAGGAAAGACTACTACAGGAATACTTAAGTTTATGTTAGAAGTTGCTAAGTCAAAGAAGAAGCAACATGTTATTGCAGCAAAGACTACAGGAGTTGCTGAAAAGAATATAATCAATAAAGAATATGGGGTTACAGATGTATTTGGTGATTTAGTAGTTTATAAAGGTAATGGAGACAAAGACAATAGGCTACCTCATATACAATATAAAACACCAAATGGACTTAAGATAATATATATTTTAGGTTATGATAACGCAGATAAATGGAAATTAGCATTAGGTTCGCAGTTTGGATGTGTACTTATTGATGAAGCAAATACTGCAAGTATTGAATTTATAAGAGAGATATGTACTAGAAATGATTATCTTATGCTTACATTAAATCCTGATGATCCAAACCTACCAGTATATAAAGAGTTTATAAATTGTGGTAGACCTCTAGAAAAATTTAAAAAAGATGTACCAAAGGAGATATTAGACCAATTAACCAGTGAAGAAAAGAATAACTGGATATATTGGTTTTTTTCATTTTACGATAATGCATCATTGAGTGAAGAAGATATAGAAAAAAAGAAGTTAAGTGCTCCAAAAGGCACAAAGTTATATAAGAATAAAATTCTTGGTCTAAGAGGAAGAGCAACAGGACTTATATTTAGTAATTTTGAGAGAAAACACCATGTTATTAGTAAAGCCAAAGCTAAAGAATACAAATTTAAGTATTATTCTGCAGGATTAGATACTTCATATAGTGCTAATAGTCCAGATACATTTGCAATAATATTTTTAGGAATAACAGATAAAGGTAAAGTGGTTATTTTAAATGAGGAAGTATATAATAATGCGAATTTAAGTATACCGTTAGCTCCAAGTGATATAGCACCTAGATTCTTTAAATTCTTAGAGAGAAATAGAGAAGAATGGGGACTTGCTAGAGATGTATTTGTAGATTGTGCAGACCAGGCAACTATAACAGAGTTAAAAAAGTATAAAAGAGCTAATCCTTGTGTTTATACAATAAATAACTCATACAAGAAAGTTAATATAATAGATAGAATACATTTACAACTAGGATGGCTTAATTATGAAAATGGTCCTGTATATTATGAAATTGTAGATACTTGTATTAATCACATAATGGAACATGAAGTTTACTCATGGAAAGAAGATAAATATGAGCCTGAAGATGCAAATGACCATACTATAAATGCATCTCAATATGCTTGGATACCTTTTAGACATCACATACATGACTATAAAGGAGAGTGAGAAAGTGGGGTGGTTTAAAAGTATGTTAACTAAAGTAGCAATTAAGTTTTTAAATGTTCAACCTGCTATGCAAGGCTCTATTACAATACAAGAAGCGTATACATATGAAGCTAATCTAATTAGGAACAAGCTTTGGTATAGAGGAGAGGCATACGAGTTAGAGCAATTTTTTAAAAATATAAGTAGTGATCCAGTTAACCAATCTAGGTTTTGGTGTGCCACACCGAGTGAGAATTTAAGTATAAGAAAAATTCACAGTGGACTACCTAGCATGTTAATAGATAAGTTGACTGATATAGTAGTTTCTGATATAGATCAAATTCAAGTTGAAGATAGTGAAACATTAAATTCTCTTTGGAAAGATATATCGGAAGATAATAAGTTCAATGAAATATTATTAGACTCTATACAGAAAGCTCTAGTAAGTGGTGATGGTGCATTTAAATTATCTATAGATACAGATATTAGTAAATACCCAATTATAGAATTCTTTGATGGTGATAGAGTTGAATATATACATAATAGGGGGAGATTAAGTGAAATACATTTTAAGACTAGCTATACAAAGAAAAGTAAGAAGTATACTTTGGTAGAAATGTATGGACTAGGATATATAAAATATAAGTTACTTGATGGTAGAGACAATGAGGTTTCACTAGATATATTAGATGAAACTAAAGAACTTGAAGATGTAGAATATAAAGATAAGTTTATTATGGCCATACCATTAATGTTTTTCAAGTCATCCAAATGGGAAGGCAGAGGAAAAAGTATTATAGATAATAAGAGTGATTCTTTTGATGCATTAGATGAAGTAATATCGCAGTGGATAGATGCAATAAGAGCAGGAAGAGTTCAAAGATATATTCCAGAAAATTTATTGCCAGTAGACCCGAACACAGGAAAGATATTAAAACCAAATCCTTTTGATAATAGTTTTATTGCTACTTCTTCAAATGCAGGTGAAGATGCTAAAAATCAAATTGATATGAAACAAGCTGATATAAAGTTTGAGGCATATGTAGAAAGTTATTCAAATGCAATAGATATGTGCTTACAAGGTATAATATCACCTTCTACATTAGGAATTGATTTGAAAAAGACAGATAATGCAGAAGCACAAAGAGAAAAAGAAAAGACTACTTTATATACTAGAAATAAAATGATAGACACTCTAACAGAAGTTATACCAGAACTAGTAAATATAATACTAAAAACTTATGATGTATTAAATAATAAGTCTGCAGGTGAATATGAAGTATCTATATCTTTTGGTGAATACTCTACACCAAGTTTTGATTCAGTGGTTGAAACTGTAGGAAAGGCTAAAACATTAGGTATAATGTCATTACAAAAATGTATTGATGAGTTATATGGAGATACAATGACAGAAGAAGAAAAGGCTCTTGAAATATCAAGAATAAAAGAAGAGTCAGGAATGTATACAACAGATGAACCTTCAACTGCAGGTGAGGATGAGGATAATTTAGATAATTTGGAAGTAGATATAGATGAGTAGTAAGTATGATATCAGAGCTATATTTGAAAAAATGGAACTAGATCTTATATCCTCCATGCATAGAAATCTTAAATATCATGAAAGTGAAGAAGATAAAGAAGGGTTTCAGTGGGAACAATGGCAGAGAAGCAAGTTAAGAGCATTGAATAAATATAGGCAAGAAAATAAGTTAATAATGGATAATCGTATAGGTTCTATTGAAGAAGATGTAAATAGAGAATTAGAATCTAACTACAATAAAGGATTAAATAGAATATCTAATGTAATTAATAAATTAAAATCTTTATTTATTAAAAATAAATCTAAAAATAATGTCCAGGACTTTAAAAATCATACTAAAAAGATTAGTCCAAATGTAGTTAAGAACTTATCTATTGAATTTCCTGAAGATATATCTGAAAAAGGATATATTAATGAGCCTAAAGAAAATCAATTCTTTAGTATGAATGATAAGAAGTTAAAGGCATTACAGGAAAGTGTAAATAATGATATTAAAAAAGCAAATGCAACTGTATTAAGAAAAATGGATGATGTATATAGAAAGACTATATATAAAACTCATGTATATTTGCAGTCAGGAGCAGTGTCTTTAAATCAAGCAATAGATATGGCCACAAAGGATTTCTTAAATACGGGTATAAATAGCATTACCTATAAAGATGGCAAGCATGTGAATATAGCATCATATGTTGAGATGTGTTTAAGAACTGCAAGCCATAGAGCAACATTATTAGGCGAAGGTAAAAAGAGAGATGAATATGGTATATATACTGTAGTTGTATCGGCTCATGCTAATACTTGCCCCATGTGTGCTGTATGGCAAGGTAAAGTTTTAATTGATGATGTATTTAGTAATCCAACTGAAGAGTATTTACAAGAGAACAAAGGAAAGTATAAATTGTTAAGTGAAGCAATAGATGCAGGTCTTTTGCATGTAAACTGCAGACATACATTAACAACTTACTTTCCAGATATAACTAATCTTCCTACTGTTCCAGATGAAAGAAAAGCTTTAGAAAGATATAAGGCAGAGCAGGAACAAAGAAGATTAGAAAGATATATAAGAAAATGGAAAAGAATTTCTATAGGTTCACAAGATGAAGCAAATATAGAATTTGCTAGTAATAAATTACTAGAGTATTCAAGTCAGTTAAAAACTCACTTAGAAAAACATCCTTATTTAAGACGAAACAGGCAAAAAGAAAAAATATATGGCATAAAGCAAACAGGTGGAAAGTATACCAAAGGTGATATTGAATGGATGCTAAGAAGAGAATCTGAGGCTGATACGTATTATGAAAAAGTAAGGTTAGATAATTCAGATATAGAAAAGATATCTAAAAACACAGGTTTTAGTATGAAAAAAATAGATACAATAAAAAATCATGTATTTAATAATAAACATATACGATTTGATGGTACATTAGGACTATTAGATGCAGACTACGATATGGCTGTAGCATGGCAAAGGTTAATAAATGGTAATTATGAAGATAGGGACATTTTACTACTAAAACATGAATATCTTGAAAGTGGATTAGAAAAAAGGTATAATTTAACTAATAAAGATGCTCATGATATAACAACTAAAAAGTATGATTGGTATGGGTATCTATTAAAAGAAAAAGGAGAGTTTGGCGAAGATGATTGTCTTAATGAAATTACTAGATAAAACTGATAATCATGTAATATATTCTTATGGATATGATGAGGATAATTTAGATGGAAAAATAAAAGTTAATTTTAATGATCCAAATAACTATGAAGTATTAAATGAATGTACAGATAAACGAGTGGGTAAACGAGGTACTTTAATAGCTGCATGTAGAATTATAAAAGCAATAAGCAATAATAATTTAAAAGATTTAATGAGTTTTGAGTCATAAAAGCACTTACTAATTAATTTGAATAGTAGGTGCTTTTATTATGTCCAAAATATGTTTATGGTTAAAGCTGTATATAAAAATATAAAGGAGGGCATGAAATGCTAATAGATGATTTAGATAATGTTATCAAAATGAACCTGCAGTTACTTGCAGGAGAAGGTGATGAAGGGAATGAAGAAGATCCTGGTGATAATGGTTCAGATGGTGGCGGTGAAGAAGTTAAAACTTATACGCAAGAAGAACTAGATGCATTATTAAATGATGCTAAAAAGGATTTGCCAAGTGATGAAGAGCTTATAAGGTTTAAAGAATGGCAAGAAAATCAAAAGACAGAAGCTCAAAAGAAAGATGAAAAGTTAGAAGCTGAAACTAAAGCTAGAAAAGATGCAGAAGATAAAGTTAGTACACTAGAAGCAAAAGTATCATGCTTATCTAAAGGTGTATTAGCTGACTCTGTAGATGATGTAATAACACTAGCTAAAAGTATGACTAATGATACTTTAACTATAGATAAAGCAATAGATAAAGTATTAGAAAAATATCCAAGTTTCAAAACAAGTGGAACAGAAACACCAGGATTTAAAATTGGTGGTAGTGGAGACAAAGAAAAGCCACAAGATAATATAAAAGATGCCCTTGCTATGGCATTTGGAAATAAGTAATAAAAATTAAGGAGATGATTTAAAATGGCAGCATACAATTATGCAGAACAATTTATGAGAGAATTACAACAAAAATATTCAAGGGAATTAACTTCTTATGATTTAGAGAACTCTAACCCACAAGTTAAGTTTATAAATGCTCAAACTATAAAATTACCTACAATAACAGTTAGTGGGTATAAAGACCATAATAGAGGTACATTAGGATTTAATGCTGGAACAATGTCAAATGACTGGGAAGCCAAAAAATTAGCACATGATAGAGATATAGAATTCTTTATAGACCCAATGGATGTAGATGAAACTAATTTAGTTGTAGAAATAGCTAATGTTCACAATACTTTTGAAACTGAACAAGCAATTCCTGAAAAAGATAGTTATAGATATTCAAAATTATATGCAGAAGCTAAGACATATACATCAAGTGGTGCTGTTGTAGATAATACTTCTCTTACGACAGCAAATATTTTAGAGTGGTTTGATAACCAAATGTCTAAAATGGATGATGAAGGTGTTCCAAGTGAAGGCAGAATACTATATGTTACTCCTGCAATGAATAAGCTATTAAAGAATGCTGAAGGATTATCAAGAACAATAAGTGTAGATAAAAATACAGGAAATGTTGATAGAAATGTATATTCATTAGATGATGTAAATATAAAGGTTGTTCCAAGTTCTAGAATGAAAACAAAATATGAATTTTCTAATGGTTGTGTACCTGCAGGTGGAGCAAAACAAATAAATATTATATTAATACACCCTTCTTGCCAAGTCACAAGAAGTAAATATGCATACATAAAGATATTTACACCAGGACATGATTCAAGAACAGGAGATAACTATTTATATCAAAATAGAGCTTATGGAGATACTTTCTTAATAAAGAATAAAGCATGTGGTATAGCAATAAATGCTGAAGCAGAAGATTAAAATAGAGAGCGAGGATTAATTATGAAAGCAAGTAAAGATAATAAAGTATATACAATAGATACAACTCAAAAGGATTATTATATTGCACAAGGTTACGATATTTTAAATGATGAAGGCAATATAATAGAATATGGAGCTGGAAAGTCTGTATCATATAAAGAATATGAAGAATTAAAAACAAAGTATGAAGAATTAGAAAAAAATTATAATACTTTAGAAAAAGAAAATAAAAAGCTAAAGAAAGAAATAGAAGGCTCTAAGTAAGCCTTATTTTTATGCAAAAATATAAATAGGGGAGTTTAATTATCCCCTATTTTAAGAAGGTGATATTTTGGCTTATGTAGATTATCAATATTACAAAGATGAATTTAATGGAACTGTACTAGATGAGTCTAATTCTAAACAAAGACTAGAAAGAGCAAGTGATCAAGTTGATTCATTAACTTTTAATAGAATAAGGGCAAAAGGATTTGATAACTTAACTGAATTTCAAAAAGATAGAGTTAAAAAAGCTGTATGCATACATGCAGAGTTTATAGAACAGTATGGAGATTATATAAATATGCCTTTAAGTGGATTTAGCGCAGGAAGTATTAGTGTAAATTTTAGTGCTCAAAAAGTTAATGGAATAACAACAACACAAGAAGTATTAAATTATCTTAATCAAACTGGATTAACCTGCAGGAGGATATAATATGGGATTGAAATTACCTTTTCCAAAATGGTTAGCTAATACACCTATAGAAGTATGGTTTGAGGGAATTAATACAGATGGTGATTGTGAAGAAAAGATAATCTTTAATGGTAAATGTATCTATACAGATAAATCTAAGCAAGTTCTTAATGCTGAGAAGCAATTAATAATATTAAGCGGAAAAGTAGTTATAGAAGGTTCTATTTATGATGGACCATTTCAAGGTTATGTAAATATAAATGGATTAAAGAAAAAGGTTTATTCTATTGACAGGCCCTTGAACCCAGATGGTAGTATTTTTAGTACAGAGTTGAATTTAATATGAATGTAAAAGTTACTATAAAATTAGATAGTGAGAAATTAAATAATATTACTAAGGCTCATATAAAATCCTTGGAAATGGCTACAGAAGCTTTGAAGAGTGATATAGTCACATCAGCGGTTATTCCTAAAGATACAGGAGAGCTTGAAAGAAGCTGTTTTGTTAATCTTGAAAATATAAGTAATGGAATAACTAATATAAGTTTTGATACTCCTTATGCAAGAAGATTATATTGGCATCCAGAGTATAACTTTAGGACTGATAAAAATGTAAATGCACAAGGTAAGTGGATGGATGCTTATATAAATGGTGAGAAAGATGATTTTATAAAAAATGCCTACTCTAGGTTTTTAAAAATGAATTCAAAAGGAGTAATTAAGTAATGTTATTAAGTGATATAAGAGGCTATTTAAAATCTCAAATAGACTGCCCTCAATACTATTTAAATAAGATAGGTGGCAATCAAGAAAAGAGTATAACTATATATAATGTACCAGGACAACCACCTCATATAGCTATAGGTGGACTGGAAAATACAACTTATACTACTAAAAGTATAAGTTTTTTAATTCACTGGGGAAAAAACAGTGATGAAGCAGAGAAAAAAGCAATGGAAGTTTATAATTTATTCTTTGGCCAAGATAATTTTACTATAGGAAATAAAAAGGTTATTCAATGTAAAATGAGAAGTTCTGAAGCAATATTTTTAGGAACTGATTCAGAAGGCATTATTGAATATGTTATAGAGATGATAATTTATTATGAAAGGTAATGATAATATGAGTTTTACAGGAGTATATCCAGTATATAATTTAAAATTTAAAATAGGTGTTCAAGGAAGAACTAGTAATTCAGAGAGTATGAAGCCTAT
>OKWN01000282.1_pt1 | contig 30175 bp, 29 predicted proteins | sample 1607151 | NCBI WGS metagenome assembly OKWN01 (sample SAMN07501046, study PRJEB24779) | human gut metagenome | isolation source: stool | host: human infant | place: USA: Pittsburgh, PA | reverse complement strand
ATTACATCTCTAATAATGTATCTAAACTTCTAAAATTGAAAATATTACTCAAGAAGTAGAAAAAAATTCTGTAGAAGATAATTATGGAGTTTTTAAAACTATAGAAGAGGCTATTGATGCATCATATGTAGCACAAAAAGAACTATTATTTTCAAAAATATCAGATAGACAAAAATATGTGGATGCTATAAGAAGTGCTATATTAAATCAAGAAAATCTTGAGCTTATATCTAAATTAGCAGTAGATGAAACTGAAATAGGTTGTTATGAGCACAAGTTAATAAAAAATAGATTAGCAGCTGAAAAAACTCCTGGTACAGAAGATTTAATATCATCTGTAAAAACTGGAGATGATGGTCTTACTTTAGTAGAGTATTGTCCGTTTGGTGTTATTGGAGCTATAACTCCTACAACAAACCCTACAGAAACTATTATTTGTAACTCTATAGGTATGATAGCAGGAGGAAATACAGTAGTATTCAGTCCACACCCAAGAGCTACTAAGGTTTCTCAAACTATTATAAAAATACTTAACAAAGCATTAGAAGAAGTAGGAGCACCTAAAAATCTTATAACTATGGTTGAAAAACCTTCAATTGAAAATACAAATAAAATGATTGAAAATTCAAAAGTACGTTTTTTAGTAGCAACAGGTGGACCATCTATCGTTAAAAAAGTACTTTCATCAGGGAAAAAAGCTATTGGAGCTGGTGCAGGAAACCCTCCAGTTGTTGTAGATGAAACTGCAGATATTAAAAAAGCAGCTAAGGATATTATAGATGGATGTAGCTTTGATAATAACGTTCCTTGTATAGCAGAAAAAGAAGTATTCGCAGTAGCATCAATTTGTGATAGCTTAATTGAAAATATGAAGTTAAACGGCGCTTATTTAGTTAAAGACAAGAAAGTAATAGATCAACTTTTAAGTGTTGTTGCAAAAGAAAATGGAGCTCCAAAAACTAACTTTGTAGGAAAAAGTGCGAAGTATATATTAGATAAAATAGGTGTAGCTGTTGATGATAATATTAAAGCTATCATCATGGAAGTTGATAAGGATCATACTTTTGTTCAAGAAGAAATGATGATGCCTATTTTACCAATTGTAAGAGTTGAAGATGTGGATAAAGCTATAGAATATGCACAAGAAGCTGAACATGGAAATAGACATACAGCAATTATGCATTCTAAAAATATAGATAAATTAAGCAAGATGTCAAAAATTATGGAGACTACAATATTTGTTAAAAATGCCCCTTCATATGCTGGAATAGGTGTAGGAGGAGAAGGACATTCAACATTTACAATAGCTGGACCTACAGGTGAAGGATTAACATCTCCAAAATCTTTCTGTAGAATTCGTAGATGTGTTGTATCAGATTCATTCAGCATAAGATAATTGATAGAACACAAGGGAGAGAAATATAATGTCAAATGTATATGTCAAAACAAGAATTTATAGTGGGGACAAGTCTATAAAATATCTTGAAGAAATTAAAAATCAAGTAATTTTAATAGTATGTGATAAGTTTTTAGTAGAAAGTAAAGCAGTATCATATCTTACAGATATTTTAGAAGTAAATAATAATATCTATATATATGACGGTGTAGTACCCGATCCTTCTACAGAAGTAGTTGTTGAAGGGATTAAACATATATGTAAAGAAAAGCCTTCTATTTTAATTGGTTTTGGTGGTGGATCTGCTATTGATACTGCAAAAGCAATACTTTATTTCACTAAATTAGAAAATTTAACTTCTCAACCTTTATTTATAGCAGTTCCAACTACTAGTGGTACAGGAACAGAAGTTACATCTTTAACTGTTATTACAGACAAAGAAAGTAATGTGAAAAAGATAATAGAGTCAGAAGACATTTTACCAGACGTAGCTCTTTTAGATCCGGCATTAACATTAACAGTTCCAAAAGCTATTACTGCAAATACAGGTATGGATGTGTTAACTCATGCATTAGAAGCTTATGTATCTAAAAATAATAATGCATTTTCTGATGCATTGTCAGAAAAATCAATAGAGCTATTAATAAAGTCGTTAGTCAAATGTTATGAAGAGGGTAATGATCTAGATAGTAGAAAAATGATGCAGGAAGCATCTACTCTTGCAGGAATGTCTTTTAATATAGCTGGGTTAGGATTAAATCATAGTATAGCACATCAACTAGGTGCTACTTTCCATATTCCACATGGACTTGCCAATGCTATGCTATTAAATAGTGTTATAGATTATAACTGTAAAGATGAACTGATACTAAAAAAATATGCAGAACTTTCATACAAACTACAATTTGTAAATATAGATGAAAAACCTAAAATAGCGGTAGAGATATTAAAACGTATTATAAAAACTATGATGATATCTATGAATATGCCACTTAGAATAAGGGATATGAATATTAGTCAGGTTGATTATCAAAACAGTATTAATATTATGGTAGAAAATACATTAAAAGATAGATGTTTACCTACTACACCTAAAGATATAAGTAGCGATGATATAAAAGAGATATTATTGCAAATATACTAAATGTATATTATAAAGGGCTGGGTTTATAATCCAGCTTTTTGCTTATAATGTAGTATCGAAGGAGGTCAGTATATGTCACAGTTATCAATAGGAATTATAGAAGTAATTGGTCTTTCTAGTGCAATTGAACTAGCAGATATTTGTGTAAAATCTGCAAACGTTAATCTGATTGGATATGAGCTAAGTCAAGGAAATGGAATGGTTGTAATAAAAATAGAAGGTGATGTAGGCGCTGTTACAGCAGCAATACAAGCATCAAGTAACGTTGGAAAAGTATATAGCAAAAAAGTTATACCAAGACCTAGCGAGGGTATTGAATGCCTAATCAAAAATAATAATACAGTTGGATATGATGATAAAGATAAAAACACATATTATGATACAAATGTATTAATCATAGATGATGATATAAAAGAGATTGAAACGATAAATGAAGATATAGAAGAAGTAGAAGATGATGAAGCCAATAAAGAAATAAAAGAGATAGAAATAAATGAAAATACTAAAGAAGAAGGGATAAATAATATAGAAGAAAATAATCCTAATGGAGATGATTCCAAGGAAAAATATACATGTAACTTATGCAAAGATCCTAAATGTCCTAGAGAAAAAGGTGATTTAAGGGTAAATTGTATTCATCATGAGGATAAATAAACAAATAATTAAACAACAAAATTATGTTTGGAAAATAAATATAGAAATTAATAAAACAGGTATGATCTAAAATATATTGATTTATTGAAAGTAGAGGGAGGATAGGTGATATTTTGAGCTTAAATAAAAGTAATCAATTACTAGAAGAATTTTCTTGTCTTATAAGAGAAAAAAGGTGCAATAAATATGAAGGAAAATTAAAGGTAGGAGTTGACTTAGGTACAGCTAATATTGTTTTATCTGTAGTTGATGAAAATAATAATCCTATAGCAGGAGCAACATATGGGTCAAGTGTAGTAAAAGATGGAATAGTAGTTGACTATATGGGAGCCATAAGAATAGTAAAAATGTTAAAAGAACAAGTGGAAGATATAATAGGAGAAAAACTATCTTATGCAGCTACTGCAATACCTCCTGGAATAACAAAAGGAAATATAAAAGCTATTGCAAATGTAGTGGAATCAGCTGATTTAGAAGTTGTGAATATAGTTGATGAACCAACAGCAGCTTCTTATGCACTTGATATAAAAGAAGGAGTAGTAGTAGATGTCGGAGGGGGAACTACAGGCATAAGCATACTGAAAGATGGAAAAGTTATATTTACTGCAGATGAAGCTACAGGAGGTACTCATATGACTCTTGTATTAGCTGGATCTTTACAGAAAACATTTGAGGAAGCGGAAGAAGTAAAAAAACAAGCAAGTAAGGAACAAGAAGTATTTTCAATAATCAGACCTGTAGTAGAAAAAATGGCTACAATCGTTAAGAAATACATAGAAGACTATGATGTTCATGAGATATACGTGGTAGGAGGGGCTTGTTGTTTCAAAGAATTCGAAAAAATATTTGAAAAAGAAATAAAAGTGAAAACTATAAAGCCTATAGAACCACTTTTAGTAACACCTCTAGGAATAGCTATGAATTGTACAGTTTAGAAATATTGATTAAATTGTAAAATGTTCGGTTGAAGCTAAAGGAGGATATAAATTTGCCTGAAAACATAAAAGAAATTGAATCTATAATAAGAAAAGTAATTAAAAATGAATTCTTAGATTGTAAAAATAAAGAAAAATTTAATATAGAGGATAATACATGTGTGGAACTTAATTTACAAATAGCTAAAAAAATAGCAGAATTCGCTGAAGAAAAAGGTAAAGAAATCAAAGTACCAATTGTTATCTCAATAGTAGATGATGGAGGAAATATAATTTTGATTCATAGAATGGAAAATTCTCTTCTTGCAAGTATAGATCTATCTTTAAATAAAGCATACACAGCAGTAAGTTTGAAAATGCCAACGGACAAGCTTAAAGATTTATGTAAACCAGGAGAAGAATTATATGGTATTCAACATACTAATAATAGATTCGTAATATTTGGAGGAGGAATACCATTTATATACAAAGGTAAAGTAGTTGGAGCTATTGGAATAAGTGGTGGGAGTGTAGAAGAAGACATCTGTGTATGTGAATATGCTCTTAAAAAAGTAATGACAAAATAAAATTTTAAAAATATTAATTTTTTAGCTAATTATATTATTAATAATGGAGGGAAATAGTATGAGCATTTTATCTTTAATTGCAGCTTTTGGAGGAGGAACATTTGGTGCAGCATTAGGGGCATTACCAGTATTTATTATGACTGGATTTGTAGCATTGGCGGGAGCTGGAATAGCGTTGGCTGGAGGACCGGATGCATTAGTAGGAAACTTAGCGTTTGGATCGTTTTTCGGACCTCATATAGCATTTGCAGGAGGTGTAGCTGCAGCTGCTTATGCCGGTAGAAAAAGTGTGACTTCAAAAACAGGACAATTAGTAAGTGGGGATACAGTTACACTGGTTGAAGAAGACACGTTTAATGGTTCAGATATTACATTTGCTTTAAATGCAAAAGGAGATTATTCTGTTATTATTGTAGGGGGAATTTTTGGAGTAATAGGATATTTAATAAACTATTTATATGCGAATGTAATAGGCTTGCAAACAGATACAGTAGCTATGACTGTTGCAACATCTGGTATATTAGCAAGACTAATCATGGGCAAAACTGGATTATTAGGTAAATATACAGATAAAGAACCTAGAGAATTTATATCAAAAGGTAATGAACTAATTTATAATATTGTATTAGGTTTAATAGTAGGTGTTGTAGTAAGTTATACAGGTGCTGTATTAATAGAAAGTGGTGTGCCTATAGATTCAGTTAAAGGATCATATCCAATACTATGTTTTGCAATAAGTGCAGTAACTTTAATATTTGCACAATTTGGAGCAGGAGTACCAACAACACATCATATAACTTTACCAGCTGCAAATGCATTTGTATTGTCAGGAAATCCTATAGTGGGAATAATAGTTGCTATTCTATGTTCGTTATTAGGAGACTTTTTTACTAAGACATTTAATAGCTATTGTGATAGCCATATAGATCCACCTGCTTGTACTATATTTATAATGACATTTATAATTTTTGCTATATTCGCTTAAGGTTATATAACATTTATTTTTTTACGACTAATAAAATATAAAGGACTTACTAAGTATAAGAAAACCTTAACAAATGTAAGTCCTTTTGTAATTTAACTCTATTTAAATCTCGGACTTACTACTAATTATATTTTTTAATGATTCAATGACATAATTAATATCGTCTACTGAATTAAAATGTCCGAAACTAAATCTTACACTTCCATTAGGAAAGGTACCGAGAGTTTTATGGGCAGAAGGAGCACAGTGCAAGCCACTTCTCGTTTGAATATTATAAAATTTATCAAGCTGGTGACACACTAATCCATTATCTAAGTTTTTAAAATCAAGACTAACTACGCTAGTTCTATTTTCCATATCTTTTTTTCCTATTAATAATATTTCGTCAATATCTGAAATGGCATCTATAAATACTTTTGTTAAGTACATTTCTTTTTCATATATATTTTTAATTCCTACTTCCATTAAGTATTTTAAGGAAGAGTTAAGACCATAGATAGCAGGAATATTAGCAGTTCCACTTTCATATTTGTCTGGCATGTATATAGGTTGAACTTCCTGTTCTGATAAACTTCCAGTTCCCCCTTCAATAAGAGGATCAACTAAAGGGACAATCTCATCTCTAATCAAAAAACCACCTATGCCTTGTGGACCAAGGAGACCTTTGTGACCAGTAAAACACAGTATATCAATATTGTTTTTTCTCATACTTATATCTATTATTCCTGCAGTTTGGGCACTATCAACTATGAAGATTATATTATGATTTTTACATATTTGACCAATTTCGTCTATTGGGAGTAATGTACCACAAACATTAGAGCAATGAGTCATAACAATAGCCTTTGTTTTTTCTGTTATAGATGACTCAACATTTTTCACATCTATCTCGCCCAGATTATTACAAGGTATTTTAGTCATTGTAATACCTTTTCTGATTAAAGAACTTAAAGGTCTCATAACAGCATTATGTTCCATAGAAGAGACTATAACATTATCCCCTTCTGATAGAAGTCCCTTTAGAACCATGTTTAAACTAGTTGTAATATTAGAAGTGAATATTACATTTTCTGGTTTATCAAAATCAAATAGTTCGCATAATAATTCTCTCGTTTCATAGACCGCATTTTCAGCTTCATAAGAAGAAGAATAAGCCCCACGATTAACATTACAGCCAATGTTGTTTATATAATTAATCATAGATTCGCCAACTTGTGGTGCTTTTGGGTAAGATGTAGCCCCGTTATCACAATAAATTTTTCTCATTGGTAGCCTCCTATTTTTATATCTCAAGTTTAATATAGCATCATTATATAGATATCGATTATAGTTTTTTTCTATAAATGAATTAGCTATATTGAAAGTTTGCATAATGGATGGAAAATCATTTCTTTTGACTGCTTTCGTGATACTATGAAATTGAAATGATATATATGATTATAGGAGGGAGTATATGAAAGAAAAAAGAAATATTATTGTTGGAGGGGCTATTATAGGTTTATTGGCAGTAATTTCTGTATATTTTGGGAATCCAAAGAATATGGGGATTTGTGTGGCATGTTTCATAAGAGATATATCAGGAGCATTAGGTTTACATGGTGCAGCGGTAGTACAATATGCAAGACCAGAAATAATGGGAATGATACTAGGAGCATTTATAATAGCCGTTTCTAAAAAAGAATTTGCATCTCGTGGAGGTTCTTCACCTTTTATTAGATTTTGCTTAGGTTTTATGATCATGATAGGTGCATTAATGTTTTTAGGTTGCCCTACTAGAATGGTACTAAGATTAGCAGGTGGAGACTTTAATGCAATATTTGGTATATTAGGTTTTGTTGCAGGTATTGCTATAGGAATTGTATTTTTAAATAAGGGATTCTCATTAAAAAGAAATTATAAACAAACTAAGATGGAAGGGTACATACTTCCAATTATAAATGTAGTTTTATTTGTAATGTTAATTACATCTTCTACATTATTAATATTTTCTCAAGAGGGACCAGGTTCAATGCATGCACCAGCTTTTCTAGCTTTAGGAATAGGACTAGCAGTTGGGATTATATGCCAAAGAACTAGACTGTGTATGGCTGGAGGAATAAGGGATTTAATATTATTTAAGGATTCTTATTTAATATGTGGATTTTTAGCAATGTTAGTGGCAGCTTTTGTTGGAAATTTAATGTTTGGATTTTTCAATCCTGGATTTGTAGAACAGCCAATTGCACATAATGATGGATTATGGAACTTCTTAGGTATGGTAGTAGTTGGATGGGGGTCTATTCTTTTAGGAGGTTGCCCGATGAGACAATTAATATTAGCTGGAGAAGGAAATGTTGATTCTGTTGTGACAATTCTGGGATTATTAGTAGGAGGAGCGTTTGCTCATAACTTCAAGTTGGCTGCATCTGCAGAAGGTCCAACTCCAAATGGACAAATAGCAGTTATAATATGCTTTGTTGTGCTTGGATTAATATCATACTTTAGTTTGGAAAGAAGTAAAGTTAAAGAGAAGGGGGATGTTAAAGTTGGCTAAAAAAGTAGATGCAAGAGGTTATTCTTGCCCACAACCGGTTCTTTTAACAAAAAAAGCATTGGAAGAAGATACCTCTGGAGCTGAAGTATTAGTTGATAATAATACGGCTTGTATGAATGTTAAAAGATATATGGAACATGCGGGCTATAATGTAAGTATAAAAGAATTAGAAGAAGATTTTCTAGTAGTAGGTGCAAAATAGAATGAAATATTTTATTACATTTTTTACTCATTCTGGGGCAATTAAGTTTTCTAGATTACTTAATAGAAAAAATATTTTAAATGAAACTTCACCAGTTCCTAGAAAAATAAGTTCCAATTGTGGAATAGGTGTAAGTTTTATTTATGAAGATGACATTGAATCATTATATATAGATGATATTGAAAGAATTTACTATGTATCAGGGGATAAGTATAGTCTATATAGAGATTTTGATGAATCTTAAAAGGTAGCAATAAAAAACATTGTTATTATATGACCAACAGGAATATAAGAAGACATAATGATAGATTTACATTACATGAATAAGAACCATTACCCAATATTTACATATGATATATAGAACATTATTTATATCACAAAAAAGGGGAATCAACAATGGATAGAAATTATTGGCAAGAATATTGGGATAATTATTATAAGTTTATGGCTGTATATCTTAGAGAGGTACAGGAAGCATATCCTGAGATGGATATTAAAAGTGAATACACAGAAGTTGCTAGTTTATTTGAGCCTGTTATGCCTATAGAGGAGTACCAGACTTATGAGCCATATGACAATAGCGGAGGTGATAACAATTCAGAAATGGATGACGATCCACCTCTTATATCACCTGCTGGTGGGCCATCTGCTGCACCTTTTATATTTCCTGGTGGAGGACAAAACCCTCAACCATTCATATCACCTGGCGGTGGTCAATTCACTATAAACAATTGTAGAAGAATGGCAATTGTTAGAATAGAAATGAGAAGAGGGTTTAATCCTGGCAATTTCTTTATGGTAGTAGATAGAGCTGATAATAGAAGTATTCAAGGATTTAGAATAGCTTGCGAAGGTAATAGAGTTAGATTTGTACCAATGGCTGTAGAATATAGAAATATTAACCTTATAGAATGCGCATTTTAGATGTAAGAAAAGGAAAGATATTACAAGGGATTAATTGTATTGTAAAAACATATGGGGGATACAATTGAAGAGATAAATATAAAAATAAAAGGGATACTATATATGATAAATATAGTATTCCTTTTTTATATACAACCAAAATGTAGTTAAGAAGCTAAATATATAGTATAATATTTAAGCATTAAGAAAAAATTATCCTTGATAAACAATAACTAAACATAAGAGAGGGACAATAAAAATAGCATGTGGGTAATAAAAAATATATTAAGAATCATAACAATATTAATATGTATAAATACTAGCATATACACAGTAAATGCAATGGATAACATAAACTTCAAAAACATAACAATAGAAGAAGGATTATCTCAAAGTACTGTAGAAACCATGCTACAAGACAGCAAAGGCTATTTATGGTTTGGAACAAATGACGGTCTAAACAGGTATAATGGATATGAATTCAAAGTATATAAGAAGAACAAAAACTCACAAAATAGCTTAGTCAGTAACTATATTATAGATATAAAAGAAGACAAAGAAGGAAACATATGGGTAGGAACACCAGGTGGAGTAAGTAAAATTAACTCGAAAAACGATAACATAACAAACTATACAACTGAAAAGGATAAAGGTAATTTATCTAATAACAATGTATGTGAAATTTTAGTTACGAGAGAAGGTAATATATTAGTAGCAACTAATGATGGACTTAACTTATATGATAAAGAAAATGATAAATTTAACAGAATCTTATATAAAAATAAGGTTATAACTAATCAGTCAATATATACTATAGCCCAAGATATTAATGGTGATATATGGATAGGAACCACAGATGGCTTAAACAAGATAGATGTTAAATCAAATAAAATAGAAAAAATATACAGTTCAGATGAGAAAAACTCCATTAGTGATAACTGGATTTACAAAATTTATAGTGATAAAGATGGATATCTGTGGGTTGGAACTTATGATGAAGGACTTAATAAAATTAATATAGAGAACAATGAAATTACAGTATATAAGAATATAAAGAATGACGAACATTCTTTAGGTGGAAATTATGTAAAAAATATATTGCAAGATAGCAACGGTACTATTTGGGTGTGTACAAACGAGGGTTTATCTAAGTATGTACACAGTGAAGATAAATTTATTACTTACACTAACAAACCTTATGATAGATATAGTATTGTAGATAATAATACATTTTCTATTATTGAAGATAAAAACGGTTTGATATTAGTAGGAACATATAAAGGAGTCAGTATATTTGATCCTAATAATAAAATTCAACATTATAAAAATGATCCATTTGATAGTAATTCTTTAAGTGAAAATTCAGTATATGGCATATATGAAGATAAAGAAGGGGTTATGTGGGTAGGTACTAGCTCTACAGGAATTAATATTATTGATAGAGATAGCGAAACCATACAACATATTACTACAGATGATGGATTAGTAAGTAATACAATCAATGATATTGCAGGATATGATAAATACATATGGGCAGGAACTAGTAATGGTCTTAATAAAATAGATAAAAACAATAATACAATAGAAGATTACAACTCCAATGAAATATTGAGTTCAATGAGAATAAAATACTTATATTTAGATAGTAAAAAATATTTATGGATGGGCACATCAGAAGGTATTTTTGTATTAAACACATACACAGATGAAGTTACAGATCTCTCATATATACTTAGTGATAACAACGTGAATGACACCTATATAGAAACTATTTATGAAGATGCAGAAGATAACTATTGGATAGGTACATTTTTAGAAGGGTATCTAATTAAAATAGATACAAAGAATAAAAGTGTTAAAGTATTTAAGGATAAAATAGATTCAAAATCTGTTAGAACTATAGCAGAGGATGACAAATACATGTGGATTGGTACTAGTGATGGGTTATGCAAGTTGGATAAGAAAACAAATAAACTTGTAACTTATACAGAAGATGATGGTTTATCAAATAACAATATTTATGGAATTTTAATAGATAATCATGGAAATCTATGGATGAGTACTAATAATGGAATATCTAAATTTGATGTTAATGAAGATAAATTTGTAAACTTATATTTAGAAGATGGTCTTCAAAGTAATGAATTTAATGGAGGTTCCTATTATAAAAATAGCAAAGGTGAATTTTTATTTGGAGGTATTAATGGATTAAACATATTTAATCCAGATGAGATAATAGTGGGAGAATATTCACCAAAGGTAGTATTTGAGCAATTTATTGTAAAAGGCGAAATATATAATAATATTAATAATCTAGAATTTAAATACAATGAAAATATCATTAGCATAAATTACTTTTTACCAAATTATAAAAATATAAAAGGTATACAATATCAATATAAATTAGAGGGGATAGATAAGTATTGGCACCTTACTAACAATAATGAAATAATCTATAATAATTTGTCCCCAGGTAAATATGAAATTAAAATAAAAGCAAGAAATAACACTGGTGTTATTAGTGGAGAAAGTAGCGTGAAGTTTACTATAAAACCACCAATTTGGCTAAGCAAAGGTGCTTATCTTGTATATTTTTTATTAATAATTCTATTCATATATACACAAAAACATAAGATAAAAAGGCTAGATAAATTAGTAAGCGAAAGAACCAAAGAGCTAAGTGACGAGATGGAAAAAAGCAATGAATTACTAAATAAAGTTATACAGTTAGAAAGAAATAAAAATAACTATTTTGTAAATTTATCTCATGAGCTTAGAACTCCTTTAAATGTAATATTTTCAACAGAGCAGCTGATTACAACTTTAAATAAAAAGGAATCTGGAATATCAAGGGAAAAAATAAACTATTATATGGAGATAGTGAGGAGAAATTCTCAGCGTCTTTTAAAATTAATAAATAATATTATTGATACAAATAAAGTGGAGCATGGAAATTATCAAATAGATATAAAAGAGGAAAATATCGTTTATATAGTAGAAGAGGCAGCATTAAGTTTAAAGGATTATATAGAAAATAAAAATATAGAACTTGTTATAGAACCTGATATGGAAGAAAAAATTATTCAATGTGATAAATATGAAATCGAAAGATGTATAGTCAACTTGATGAGTAATGCAGCTAAGTTTACTCCTAAGGGAGGACGTATCGATGTTCTTATAAAAGATTTAGGAAATCAAGTTGAAATAATTATTAAGGATACGGGCATTGGTATAGATGAAAAATATCATAGTTCTATATTCGATAGATTTAATCAGATTATAGATGAGAAGTCTGAAGCTAAGGGTGGTAGTGGGCTTGGTTTAACTATTACAAAACATATTATAGACTTGCACAATGGTGAAATATCTGTCTCTAGTGAAGTGAATAAAGGCAGCACTTTTAAGATTGTTTTAAAAGAAAAAATAAATTAAGAAATAAGGGTTATGTTACCATATATAATAATCGAGGATTGTTACAAGACTATATAAAGTAGGACTTTTTCGGAGTATAAAAAGTACATCAAATGATGTACTTTTTATTTTTTAATAAAAAAATTAGTGAAAAGGCACATAAAAAATAAAACCTTTTATAAATTTAAATCGTTATATAAATGAAAGTAGGTAGATATGTTGGCGCAAACTGATGAAAATCTAAAAGATACTAAAAGGAAATGAAAGTGCAATGGAAATGTTGGGAAAAAGGCATTATGACCTTGTATATAGTTATGTATATAGAACTACAAATGACTATGATATAGCCTACGACATAACACAAGATGTATTTATAAAGATGATGCAAAACATAGATAAATACAATTTAGAAGAGGGAAAATTTAAAAAATGGATATTAAAAATAGCAGTAAATACAACAAAAGATAATTTTAAAAGTAAAACGTATAAGCAAAGAATTGAGAATTATAATATAGAAAATCATGAAATAGAAGATAAATCAAATGTTATTTATATAATATCTAAAAAAGAGGAATCTATAAAAATAAAAGAAGCTGTTGAAAAGTTAACAAATCTTCAAAGGGAAGCAATATTTTTAAAGTACTATAACGATTTGAAAATAAAATAGTAAGTGGATTAATATTTATTATAATACACAGCATATATCTAATAAGTGCTTTAAGGTATGATTTTATAGGCTGGGACAAGCCTCTGGATTTATTTAAATATTATAGATATACACCTTTTGATATGAGAATAATTGATTTCTATATGGTAGAATTGGGGATTAGTTTTATTGGTTCAATATTATTTGCTTTAGTAACTATGCTGATATCTCTATTAGTAAAAAATAATATGATATCAATTTTATTAAGTTTAGGAATGTATCATATTCCAAAGTTTATTGGTGATCTTATCCCAATAGAGACTTTATCTAAAGTTTTTAAGGAAATAAACATAGCAGAAGCTATTAAAGTGGAAAATATGTTTGTATTCCCTAGTACTTACGATATTTTCGGAAACCCAACATTATATTCAACTGTATTAATAAGTTTAGTTCTTATATCTATACCGATTGTAATTTGTTTAATAAAATATTTTGGAAAAAGACAAGCTATATAGTTATTAATAAATAGATATATTAAAATAAAATTTATAAAGAAGAGTTATGGTGATTAGGAATCATTATGGCTCTTTTTCATTGTAAGGAATTTATATTGTTTGTTCTAATAAAATGTATATTGACCATGTGGTCTATTAATGATAAAATTTTAAATAACAGACCACATGGTCTATTTAAAGGAGTGAAAATATGAATGAAAAAGAAAAAAAATCTATAAACAATAAAGAAAAAATTATAAATGTAGCTCTTGAAGAATTCGTTTTAAATGGGTATAAGGCTGCATCAACAAATTCTATTTGTAAAAATGCACAAGTTTCAAAAGGACTACTATATCATTATTATAAATCGAAGGAAGTTCTTTACTTAAATGTATTACAACATGTAATTGATAAATTTAAAGAAAACATAACTATAGATATTTATGAAAATGATAAAAAAGGAACTGAATACATAAGTGAGTATTTTAATAGAAAGTTTAAATTCTTTAGTGAAAATCCACTATATTCAAAAATGATTACAAACACAATATTAGAGAATATGGAAAGTACAAGATCAATGATAAAAGAATTTGAGGATTATAACAATATGCTTATCTATGAGATTATAAAAAATGTAGATATTAATCCAAAATTTGATAAAGAAAAGGCATTTGAATTAATAATTATGATAGGTGAAAAATTAGAAGAAAAGCATATGAAGAATATTGATGTAGGCAAGGATGCGGTAATTGAAGATTTCAGAAAAGAGCACAAAATAATGATTGAGATGGTATTTGAGGGAATAGACAGGTAAAGGAGACAGTAGTATTATGTTTAAAGGAATTATATTACTAATTATATTTTTTGCAATAGCATTTTTAATGGGAAAATTAGTTTCAAAAATACAACTACCAGCAATACTTGGGTGGCTAATAGCAGGAATGATAATAGGACCACATGCACTCAACTGGATGAGTCAAAGTATGATGGATACTGGATGGTTTCATATACTATGTAATATAGGTGAAATACTAGTAGGTATGTTAATAGGTAATGAATTAATATTAAAAGAACTTAAAAAGTCAGGAAAACAAATAGTTACAATATGTATGTTTGAAGGAATGATGGCATTTATAATAGTTACAATAGCTTTCTTTGTTTTTGCAGACATTCCACTTTCAATAGCTTTTGTATTTGGAGCTATAGCACTAGCAACAGCACCTGCTCCTTCTTTATCTATAGTTAAGGAATATAATGCAAACGGACCTGTTGCCAAAACACTAATACCACTTGCAGCTCTTGATGATATATTAGCTGTTCTTGTATTTTTTATTGTGATTGGATTAGTTTCAGGTGCAATGACAGGAGAGGAAATGAAGATACTGCCTATAATTATGATGATTATAGTGCCATTAGCAATAGGTGCAGTTGTAGGTATTATAGGAGTTAAGGTATTGAAGAAAGAGTGTTCTAAAATAATGACTATTTTAAAAGCAGTATTATTAATAGCAATTACGGTTATTATGGGTAAATATATAAATGATAATATTATACAAGTTAATTTATTATTATCAGGGATATCACTTGCTGCCATTATATCTAACATGATAGAAGAAGAAAGATTACATAAAATATTTGATGCAATAAACCCTATAATAGGTGCAGCACTAATAATAATGATTCTTAATTTAGGAGCGCCTCTTGATTATAATCTAATATTAGGTGCAGGAATGTTAACAGCAATATATATTATAGCTAGAGCAGTAGGAAAAATACTAGGAGCATATATTGGAGGTAAGTTATCAAAAGCAGATAACAATGTTTGTAAATATTTGGGTCTGACACTTTTGCCTCATTCGGGTGTATCACTTTTATTTACAGGAATTGCAGTAAGTACATTGACACCTTTTGTTCCACAATACGCAACTATGATACAAGGGACTATTGCAGCTGCAGCTGTTATAAATGAAATTATATCTGTATTTTTAGCTAAACAAGGATTTAAAATGGCTGGAGAAATAGAAGGCAGTGAAAAATTAAATAAAGTAAGCTCGCCAGCAATAAAAGATGTGGCTGAAGTAGCTTTAGAAAAAGAAAAAACAAAATAATAAAATAAAAGGCATTAGCATAAAAGATTATGTTGATGCCTTTTGTTTTTAGTGTAAAAAATTACACCAGTACTTCATATATATCTGACAATTCCAATTCAGTATTATAATCATTAATATCAAATATATTACACTCATCAGGATTATCACCTATTTGAGGTAGGATTATTTTAAATATAGTCCCTACACCAATTTTACTTTCTACACTTATGTGACCTTCATGTAGATCTATGATGGACTTTACAATACTTAGACCTATTCCGCTACCCTCACTTTTTCTAGTGAGTGATTTGTCACATTGCATAAATCTTTTAAAAATATGTTCAATATCATTTTTAGAAATACCTTTGCCTTCGTCTTCAATATGTATATCAATATAGTCATCATGACCAAATACATTTACATAGATGTTTTTGTTTTCATCTGTAAATTTTATGGCATTGGATAGTAAATTAAGTACAACTCTTTCAATCATATTACAATCACATTTTGATATAAACTCCTCACAACTTGTATCAAAGTGAATATTAATGGATTTTTGCTCAGCGTAATTTTTCACAGATAAAGTAACATCTTCAATAATGGAAATTAGATTGTAATATTGGAAATCTCCTTTTAATATCCCTGTTTCCATCTTTGAAATATCTATTACGTTATTAACCAATCTTAACATTCTTTTACAGTTAAGATGTAAAGATTTTGTATACTTTTTGTATACATTTGCAAAGCTAGACTCGTTTTGTATACAAAACTTATCTAAAAGTTGAACTGTAGAATAAAAAATGTGTATAGGTGTTCTTAGTTCATGAGAAAGATTTGAAATAAATTCTGTTTGTTCTCTGTTATAAACTTTCAGCCTTTCAAGTTCTAACTCTTTATTAATTATATCTGAAATATCCATGTAGCTCACGGATATTAGGCTATTTTTATCCATAGGATTGATAAGTTGTACAGAATAGTCAATATATAAATCTTCATTAGCACTTTTAAGTACGCCTCTCCATTGACCATATTTATATAGGTCACTTTTAATTTTATCTATTTCACTAGTAGGCCTAAATCTTCTGTATGGAGCTTTTAAAACTTCGTTATAGTTTTTATCAAATTTAAACTGCGATGGAGAATCATGATTTTTGAATTTTTCATTGGCGTATACAACATTTCCTTCATTATCACAAATCAATAAAGAAGTATGTTTGTTATTATCGCTTAAATCATAGAAAACCTTTAGTTTTTTATTTAATCTTTTTACACGGTTTACATATAATAATAATTCTATAAAAGAGCCTGATATAATAATTAATAAAACAAGATATCCTAAGGATGACATAATTATTAATTGATAAAGTTTTGAAATATTAATGTTCATTATGATATATATTGTTTTTATTGTTAATATAAACATACTTGAACTTATGACAAAATATAAATACTCATTTTCCTTAAAACCTATTGCAAAGAATACTATAGAAGCTACGAAGTATATGATTATTAAAAATGAGTTTATAAATAAAAATAATCTTTCATTATTATATAAACCAAAAGTGCTACAGATAAGACTAGTAAATAACATATAACAAAATATAAAGACAATAGATTTAGTTTTATTATTTGTTATAAAAGATTTAATCTTATTTTCTGGTAATAAAGCTATTATAATTAAAAAAGATTTAAGTACCCAAGAGGTAATAGTATCATAATTATAATCTTCAAATTTATTATAAAATGTATTAAAATAGTTCATATATTGAAATGCTACACTAATAGTGAGCGTTAAATACATTAAAGAAATAATAAATATACTATCATTTTTTATTCTTTTGTAGGAAATTACAAAACTAGTACAAGCTAGTATTGAAAAAATAAGTCCAAAAGTCTCCATAAAGACTATGATTAATTCCATATCATTATTCACTAAGCTTAATTTAATGAAAATTCTAGCGATAAGTATTACAGATAGAATTACAATACCACTGATTATTTTTATAAAAAGATTCTTTTCTTTTTGAACTATTAGTTTATCCCCCATTATGCTATCCATACTCAAATATTACCCCCAAATTTACTTTATAATTATATTTCATTATTAATCTAATTATAATATTATCAAAAAAATGCTATTTCGACAATTTAATATAATTTTTTCCTAACTCAGTTAAAACTATTCCTATTTTACCTTTAGATAAAGATATGTAACCTAAATTTTCTAGATAAGAAAGGTTTTTTCTAATGGAATATTCACTTAAATTGTACTTATAACCTAAAGACTCTAAAAGAATTTTTCTTCCAATGATATTTCTATTTAGGTTGTACTTATAAATAGTAATTAGCATTTCACTTTGTATATTATCAATAGGATTATGACTTTTATTCATAAAAAAGTCATAAGTACAATCCAAATCATCTTGGAAGTCACCCTGGAAAAAGTCTCGTTCAGGGACATCATCTGATGTTAATATATTATTATTAGACATAGCAATCATATAGCTAATAGTATTTTGAAGTTCTCTGATATTTCCATGCCAGTTATATTTGCATAGTTCTCTTATTGCTTCGGGGGTAATACTATAAGTATAGTTAGATTCTTTATTTACAAAAGTGTGAATAAGAAGAGGCAAATCAGATTTTCTATCCCTTAAAGGAGGAATCTTAACATATCCCATTTTTAATCGATAAAATAAGTCTTTTCTAAATTCATTTTTCTGTACCATTTCAAATAAATTTTTATTTGTAGCGGCAATAATTCTAACATCAATAGGCTTAATTTCATGACCTCCAATTTTTATGATTTCTTTTTCTTGAAGAACTCTAAGAAGCCTTGATTGCATCTTTAGAGATATATCCCCTATTTCATCAAGAAAGATTGTGCCACCTTTTGCCAACTCAAAGAATCCCTCTTTTCCACCTTTTCTAGCACCAGTAAATGATCCTTCTTCATATCCAAAAAGCTCACTTTCAATTAGCTCATCATTTAAAGAACTAAAGTTAATTGCTAAAAATGGACCATTTTTTCTATCAGATTCATTATGGATAGCACTTGCAAAGAGTTCTTTTCCGGAACCACTTTCACCATCTAGAAGGATAGTAAGATTACTATGACTAAGTTTTTTTAAGGTATTTTTTACTTTAGTGATTTCTTGTGACTCACCTACAATATCATCAAAATTGTATTTTGCATAAAAACCTTTCTTTCTAAGTTCTTTAATCATTTTTTCATTGGCAAGTATAGTTTCTTTTATACTCTTAAAAGTAACTACAATGGAATCATTTTGAAATTCATAAAACTTACTCAGAAGAATTTCATTATTATTTATATTTACTATTTTCTCATCTTCTTCAAAGTCACAAAAGATAAAGTCTAAAATTTCTTTGTTAGTTATAATAGAATAAATATTTTTATTAACAAAATTAGAATGATTTAATCCAAGTATGTTTCTTAAATTACCATTCAAAACGGAAATATTTTTATCAGAAGAATTAATAACTAAAATTCCCTCATTAATACCGTCTAAGGCAATCCCTAGATGTTTAACAAGTTTTGCATTTTCATTTGATGAGATGGTAAGCCTTTTTGCCACATTTATAATTTTTTGTAAGTATTTATTGGAGAAGCTTTCTGCATTGGAGATAAGTATTCCAGCACAGTTTAATACTTCAGCAATAGTCTGAAAATCTATAATTCTTGTGCCTAGATTATAAATCTTATCAACAAAAGACGGAACTTTATCCAGCTCTCCTATGGTTATAGCAATGCTAACCTTATCAAAAACACCATTCAAGCCAGGGTAATAAGGGATGTAGTTTAGATAATCAATACCAAGGTTTTTTAATATCTCTATAGCTTCGTGAGTAGAAGACTCTGTATCGTTTACAAGAAGCACATCCGTGTTTGATGGTATGGGAACAATTAAATCTATATTATCAAAGTTTATAGTTCTTTTAGCTATAATTAGATGCTCTGAATTGTAAGTAATATTTTTACTTTTTAGATGAGCTAGAGCATCATTACTTGAAACTAAAAGAATATCGCATTCAAGATGATTTATATTTATAAGTTCCAAAGAATAAGAAGTAATCTCAATTTCTTGGGGAATATATTCATTCAATTGAGCATGTAAAGAATCCCTAGTAGATTCTGATCCTGTAACTATTATTAATGATTTTTTCATGTGGAAATCTCCTTTTATAATGGTTGAAAATGTGTTTAATGGATGATTATAATAACCCATTATAAAATTAAAGTGAAAATTTGTAAATGATTGTAAAATAAGAATTTCAAAAATAAAAACTTTTCAGAAAAATAATAAAATATATAAGGTTTATTGGGAAAAACACATTATATAAAAAACTATTTGAAAATAATAAAACTTGGCACGACAATTGCTTAATAAAAGAAATATGAGAAAAATAATATCAACAAATAGATTTATTTTAATTAAAATTTTTAGGAGGATAAAGAATGAGAGAAAAGAAAAAAGCCAACTTGTTTGTGGCGTCGTTGCCAATTTTATTTGTTATAGTAGCATTAATATTAGGTAATACAATTTTTAGTATAAGAATGGAAGCAATATTATTGATATCAGTTGCATTTTCAGCAGCTATTGCTTATGGGCTTGGGTATTCATGGGATGAAATCCAAGTGGGTATGATGGATAGAATTGCAGCATCAATGCCAGCTATACTTACAATGTTATGTGTGGGTGGTCTGATAGCAGCTATGATATTCTCTGGAATAGTACCTATGATTATATATTATGGAATGGAGTTAATAAGTCCAAAGTTTTTAGCACCAACAGCTTTTATAATTGTAGCATTAGTTTCAACAGTAACAGGTAGCTCTTGGGCATCTGCAGGCACTGTTGGAGTTGCGATGATAGGTATAGCATCAGCTCTTGGAGTGTCACTTCCAGTAGTTGCAGGTGCAGTTGTAGGTGGAGCAATGTTTGGAGATAAGAACTCTCCATTATCAGATACAACAAATTTAACAGCTACAATAGTAGGGTGCAGTGTTTATGATCATGTTAGACAAATGCTATGGACAACAGTACCAGCAGCTATAATAGCTATAGGAGTGTACTTCTTTGCAGGGACTAGTATGACTACAGAATTTACAACACCAGAAAGTATAGTGCTATTATCAAGTCAATTAAAAGAGATGTATAATTTTAATATACTACTTTTATTACCACCATCATTAATAGTATTTGGTGCGGTTAAAAAGTGGCCAACAATACCAGTTTTAGTTATAGCAACTTTAGTATCTATGGTAATGGGATCTTTAATACAAGGTTTAGATTTTGCAGATGCATGTACAGCAATAATAAAAGGGTTTGACGTAACTATGTTGGGATACGAAGGAGAAGTACTTCCTGAAATTATACAACTACTTAATCGTGGTGGTATAAACGCAATGGGACCAACAGCAATTCTTGGATTTATTGCAATGGCATTTGCTGGAGTTATGAATGTAACTAAGTTCTTGGAAATACTATTAACAAGTATATTAAAAAGCGTTAAGTCTGAGCGTGGACTAATGTTTGCAAGTTCAATAGTTGCCATGATATTAGGTGTATCGACAGGAAGTGTTAATGTTACTTTAGTTGTTACAGGAGAAATGTTTAGAGGGGAATTTGTAAAAAGAAGATTACATCCAGCCAATCTTTCAAGAATTTGTGAAGATATAGGAACTACTTTCTTAGCAATTCTTCCATGGAGTTCAAATGGTATTTATATGCAAAGTACACTAGGGGTAATGGCAGCAGCTTATGCTCCTTGGGCAATAGTAAACTATGCTGTTGTACTAATAGGCGTGGTTATTGCTATTACTGGAATCGGTGTAAGAAGATTAACTGATGAAGAATACGAAGAGTATGTAAAAGAATTAGGATTAGAAGATAGTGAAGGCATAATAGCGTAAAATAGATAATTTTATTAGGAGGTAATCATGGGAATAAATTTTGATTCAGATATAAACTTAGGAAGAATAAAAAAAGGGCAAAAAAATCTTATAACAGACGTTCCTGGTGTTAAGGTAGGTCATGTTACATTAAATCATGGGGAAATAAAAACAGGAGTAACAGCAATACTTCCACATGGCGGAAATATGTTTAAAGAAAAGGTAATGGCATCTTCCAGCGTAATAAATGGATTTGGAAAAAGTTTAGGACTGGTACAAATAGATGAATTAGGGACAATAGAAACACCAATAATAATGACAAATACTTTAAGTGTTGGTACAGCAGCAACTGGATTAGTAAAATATATGTTAGAACAGAATGATGATATAGGAAAAACCACAGGAACTGTTAATTCAGTAGTAGTTGAATGTAATGATGGATTTTTAAACGATATAAGAGGACTTCATGTAAAAGAAGATCATGTTTTTGAAGCCATAGAAAATGCAAAAGAGGATTTTGAAGAAGGTTCAGTAGGTGCAGGAACAGGAATGAGTTGTTTTCAATTAAAGGGCGGTATTGGATCTTCTTCAAGAGTTGTTGAACTGGATGGGAAAGAATATGTTTTAGGAACTTTAGTACTTTCTAACTTTGGACTGAAGCCAGATTTCATACTGGATGGTAGAAAACTTGGCGAGGAAATAGATAAGTTAGACAAGTTTGAAATGGAAAAAGGTTCAATAATAATTATAATAGGTACGAATATACCTCTTAGCGAAAGACAACTTAAGAGAATTTCTAAAAGAGCTGCCATAGGCCTTGGTAGAACAGGTTCTTACTTAGGAAATGGAAGTGGAGATATAGCCATATCTTTTACTACAGCTAATAAAGTAAAACATTATGAAGAATCTGACGTGATGAACATAAAAATGATACATGAGAATAAAATAGATTTTGTGTTTAGGGCAGTTGTTGAATCTGTAGAAGAATCTGTTGTAAGCTCTATGTTACATGCAAAAACTACGGTAGGTAGAGATAATAACGAAAGAAAAAGCTTAACTGATTATTTATAAAAAATATATATCTACAAATAAAATACTTATAAATATAATTTATGATTATATAAATTGAAAAATAAAGAGGTGCAAAATGAAGACGGTTGGTATTATTGGGGGAATGGGTCCCCTTGCAACAGTGGATTTATTTGGAAAGATAGTAAATTTAACAGATGCAAAATGTGACAATGACCATATTCATATTTTGATTGATAACAATACGTACATACCAGATAGAACTAGCTATATACTTGGAGATGGTGAGAATCCTATAGACGAACTGGTTAAATCAGCTAAAAGACTAAAAAATATGGGAGCAGACTTTTTAATTATGCCTTGTAACACAGCTCATTACTTTTACAATGATATAATTAACAATGTTTCTATACCTTTTATAAATATGATTGAAGAGACTGCAAACTATATTAATAATAAAAATATTAAAAAGGTTGGCTTACTATCGACTACAGGAACTATAAATGTAAAAATATATGATAATATTTTTAAAAATTACAATATTGATGTTATTAAGCCAAGTGATGAAAATCAAAATATTATAATGGATTTAATTTATGGAATAAAAAAAGGTAAAAAAGAATTTGATATGAAAAAAATTCAAAAGGTTTTATCTGATTTACGCCATAAAGATGTTGAGTATGTTATTTTAGGGTGTACGGAATTGCCTATTGCATTTGAACTATTAAATTTATCAGGGAATTATATTGATCCAACTGAAATTTTAGCTAAAGCAGCTATAAAAAAAGCTATTAATATTTAAAAATATAATTTTATAAAATAAAATTATTGACCTGGGGGGATCCTCCAGGTTTATTATTTTATTTAGGAAGATATAACAATGAATTTAACAATAAAGAAATTTGACAGCAATAATAGCAAAGAAATATTAGAATTAAGAGTTAATAGTAATCAGGAGAGCTATATTGAAACAGTAGGACAGCATATAGAAGAAGTAAGTAAATGCTCTAATTGGATACCAGTAGGAATATATGATGCTGAGAAGATTATTGTATTTCAATTTACTGAAGAAGTTAATACAAAGGGAGAAAAACTTATGTGCATAAATATCACTAAAATGAATAAGGAAAATATATTTGAAGAAAAGTTTATATAGAAGTTAATTATATTATTTTCATTTACAACAAGATCTTTCTTAGCTTTGGAGCCTTATCAACTGATATAAATATAATATCTAATATTCTATTTATATTTATTTTAAATATAGAAATTAAAATAAATGCACTAGCTACACTAATTAGTGAATTATTTTACTTTGTCCTTCCTATAATGTTTTTAATAAAAAAGGGACTATGATTTAAGAAAAGTAAGTTAGATTTTAATAGTTGAGTAAAATAAGTTGAATGACCTATTTATAGGTCATTTTTTATGAAAATAATGCAAATATATTAGTTATAACTATTAATTGTTACGCAAATAAAATTTCATATTTCGCAAAGTGGAATTGAATGATAGAGGAATAATAATAGTATTATTCCTGTGTCTATATTTTTTCTTTAAGAGAAGAATCATAAAGACAATCAATTATTTTAATTATAAATTTTTGATCATCAGTTGATAGAGCATTAAATTTTTCTATTAACTTCTGATTAGTGTTTTCCGTTTTATTAAAAATATCTCCTAAACCTTGTCTAATCCATTTTGGGTTAACATTGAATTCTCTAATTATATTTAGAATAGTACGTTCAGGTATATTTCTGTAATTATTTTCATATGAAGAAATTTGACTAACGGATAAATGTAATTTTTCGCCAAATTGTTTTTGGGACATACCAAGTTGAGTTCTAAGAGTTTTTAGTCGCTTATTCATTTATTGTCACCGCCTTATTTTAAGTATAAATGTTGGGTTATTTTTTCTCAATGATTTATTATAAAAAACAGTATTAATAAAAATATAATTAAAATAATAAGTAAAAAAATATAAAATAGGTTATTTAAATACGCAAAGCGTATTGAAAAATACACAAAATGAATGTAATATATTATCATAAGAAAAATAGACAATATATTACATTTTTGCATAAATTGGGTGATAATATATTAAAAAAGTATATATTTAAAGTTATATCGATATAATGGCATAAGAATACTAATAATAAAAATTTACTAAAGGGGGGGGAGTACAATGCAAGTAGATTATAAATATTCAAATGAAATATTAGAATCACTTTTAGATAGTATACCCGAATATATATTTTATCGAGATATAAATGGTAAAAATTTATATTGTAATAGAAGTTATGCAGAAGAGTTTTTGGGGAGAAGAAAATCAGAGGTTATAGATAAATCATATAAAGATTTAATCGATGATAAAAAATTATATAATATAGGAAGAATAAAAGACTATGAAGTTATAAATAGGAAACAAAATGTAGTTTATGAAATGTATGTAAAGAAGGCTAATGGTAGTACCATATTTGTAGAAATAACTAAGATACCTTTTTTAGATGATAATGGAGATATTGTAGGTATTTTAGGAATTATTAAAGATATATCTTATAAAAAGGAAATAGATAAATTGAGAAAAAGTTTTTTTGCAAATATAAAGCACGAATTTAGGACTCCTTTAAATATGATATTTAGCTCTATTCAGTTATTTAATAATAAGCATAAAGACTGTGATTGTTGTGCCTGTAATAAATGTTTTACTGACATTTTAAAATTAATAAATATAAATAGTTTAAGAATATTAAAGTTATCTAATAATTTTATAGATTTAACAAGTATACAAGGTGGGTATTCAGATTTTAATCCTAGAAATAATGATATAGTAAGCTTTACAGAGTTGATATGCGATAAAATTAATATGTATAGAAAATTTAAGGATATTACTCTAGTATTTGATACAAATGTAGAAGAAAAAATAATTAGCTTTGATACAGATAAGATTGAAAGAGTAATACTAAATTTAATCTCTAATGCAATTAAGTTTAATAACTATGGTGGTAGGGTAACAGTATCTGTATTAGATAAGATAAATTATATAGAAATATCAGTAGAAGATACAGGAATAGGTATTTCAGAAGATAAAATAGATACTATATTTGATAGCTTCTCGTGTGTTGAAGAAAGATTAACTAAGGTAAGTGAAGGTGTAGGAATAGGTTTAGCGCTATGTAAGCTATTAGTGGAAATGAATGGTGGTAAAATTAAGATAAAAAGTGAATTAGGAAAAGGAAGTGAATTTACTATAGTACTTCCTAATATAATTAATGAAAATGAAGAACTAGATATATCTTACGATAAAATTGATAGAAATAGCTTAGAACGTATAAAAATGGAGTTTTCAGATATATACTCGTAAAGATAAAGTAGAAAATGGCTGAGTTTTTGTTTGAAAAATTAGTTATTATAATAAGATTTGATAAAGTAAGAATGAGAATGATGTTTAGAAAAAATTACTTGTAAGTAATGAAATATTTGGGAGATTATAACTATATGTTTTGGTGAAAATTTAAAAATATCATAGTATAATACCAAAGTAGATTATAAATACTTATAATATCTATAAAAATTTATTAAAGTATGTCATTTTTTACAAAACTAGAATTAAAGTAGATTGTATAATATAATAATGATAAGACATCTTAGGAGGAAAAACATGATAAATAGAATAGGAAAAATAACAATATATGTAGATAACCAAGAAGAAGCAAAAGAATTTTGGACTAAAAAGATGAACTTCGTTGTTAAATTAGAGCAACCAATGGGACCTAATATGAAATGGCTAGAAGTTGGACCTAGTAATGAAGAGTTTACTTCTTTTGTAATATATGAAAAGAATTTAATGCTAGCTCAAAATCCCAATGCAAATGTATCTCACCCAAATATAATATTAAGTACTAATGATATAGAAAGTACTTATAGTGAAATGAAATCAAATAGTGTTGATGTGGCAGAATTAATGATAATGCCATATGGTAAAATGTTTGAATTTAAAGATCAAGATAATAATAGATATTTAGTTAGAGAAGATAAATAATATAAATCGTATGTAAATAAAAATACATATATGAAAAATAACCATTAAGTTATGATACTTAGTGGTTATTTTTTTATGGAATTGCTAAATTTTAAGGTTTGCTAATTCCTTTTATTATTAAATTTATTAAATAATAAATTTAAATATGAAAAGACTTAAGAGGTTTTGTAAGAATAACATTGTAATATAATAATCACACTAATTATGTAAAAATTATTAACAGTTGATTGCTTGTTCAACTATTATGAAGATAACAATTGAATAATTACTCAGCTAATAAGGAGGAAAATATGGAAAAAAACAACATATGCGATTGCATTGCAATAGATAAAGAAAAAGTAGAAAAAGTTAAGGAAAATGCACTACCAAATGAAGATATAGCAAAGCTATCTAATTTGTTTAAGGTGCTAGGTGATAATACTCGTATGAGAATAATAACTGCTTTATCACAGGAAGAATTATGTGTTTGTGATTTAGCTGTAGTTCTTAATATGACTAAGTCAGCAGTAAGTCATCAATTAAAAAAATTAAAAGCTGAAAGACAAGTTAAAAGTAGAAAAGAGGGAAAAAATGTTTATTACTCGTTGGACGATGAACACATTGTAGATATTTTAAGCAGAGCATTAGAACATATAAAATATAAATAAGGAGATGAGAATAAAATGGCACACAATCATAGTCATTCACATAATTATAATCATTGTGAAGGAGTAAGTAATGTAACATTGGTATTTTTACTGAACTTTGGATTTTCAATATTAGAATTAGTTGGTGGTCTTATTACAGGTAGTAAAGCAATATTATCTGATGCAGTACATGATTTTGGTGACAGTATAGCATTGGCATTATCCTTTGTATTTGAAAAAGTAGGCAAAAGAGGTGCAAATGAAAAGTATACTTATGGATATAAGAGAATTTCACTTATAGGAGCTTTTATTAATATCATAGTGCTTTCAGTATGTACAATATTTGTATTTAGTGAAGCATTGCAATCCTTGGTAAATTCAATGCCTGTAAAAGCAGAAGGCATGCTACTTTTATCATTTATAGGTATTGCTATAAATGGAGCATCAGTATTTAGAATGAAAGGTTCTAAAAAAATTTTAGATAAGACAGTTATAATGCATTTGATGGAGGATTTACTAGGATGGATAGCTGTGCTAGTTGTTAGTATAGTTATATATTTTACAAATTGGTATATTCTAGATCCTATTCTTTCTCTTGGAATATGTATTATTATAGGAAGAAATATATATTTTAATTTAAAAACAGCTATTTTGATTATAATGCAAAGGGTGCCTGACGAAGATCTTTATGAAGAAATAAAAGAACATCTAATGGAAATAAATGAAATAGAAAAGGTTGAAAAATTAAATATGTGGACTATGGATGGGGAAATTCATGTATTGACAGCATCCATAAAAACGTTAGAAAATGCTAATAAAAATGAGGTATTAAACAAAGTTAAAGAAATGCTTAATGATGAGGGGATAAATGAATCAACTATTGAAGTATTGTAATTAAATAAATACAAATAAAAAGTATGGAGCGTAAAAGCTCCATACTTTTTTCATATTACATAAATTCTTTATTAACAATCTCCACCATTTTACTTAAAGCTTCATCAACAATCAGTTCACCCTTTGCAGCACTACTTGTTCTACCAATAGATAAAAGTCCAGACTTAGGAACTAAATCTTTTGGAATAGGATAAACTTGATAAGTAGGAACTTCTTCAATTTTTTCGTCAATTAATTTATCCATATGAACAAGCTCAGGTTTAAATTTTAATATTAAAGAAGTTTCAGTAATAGCAGCATGTTCCAATGCCCATCCAGGGAATTCCACTTCATCGAATATCTTATCAATAGTATTTTGAGTGATCAGATCCCACCAGCTCATCATTATGATTTTGGTATTGGCAGGCATGTTTTTGCTTACTAGATCTATTGCTTCCAATAAGAAAGCTTGATTTTCAAAATGAGAATTAACTAGTGCTATTTTACGAACGCCATCTCTGATAAGTTCTTCAATAATATCTTTCACTAAATTTATTAAAGTTGTTCCATTTAAATCTATTGTTCCAGGAAATAAAGGTCCGCCACCAGAAGCAGGTTGTGATTTGTATCCATAGTTTATAGATGGCATAACAATACCATTAACTTTATCACCTAAAAGATTTGCAAAACCTTCTGATATTATAGTATCTGTAAATAGTGGTAGATGAGGTCCATGTTGTTCAACAGAACCTACTGGAAGTATTACAACATCCTTGTCTTTTCTTTCATTAAATTCATACCAAGTCATATTTGCCATTAAAGTCATGTGCATCCTCCTAAATATATTTAAGTTTATTATTTTTACAATCTACATAATTTAAATAATCTCTTATCATAAGTGCATTAAGTAATTCATTTTTGAATTTTGCATTTTCAAGATTATTTTTTAATACTTCTTTTATTTTGTTTAATCTATATATCAATGTATTTCTATGAATAAATAATTCATCAGAAGTTTTTAACAAGTTGCAGTCATTAGTTAAATAGGATTTTAGAGTTTCTAACAAGTTTAAATTACTATTTTCACTAATATCTATCAAAGGTTTTAAAATTTCTTCACTATAATCTCTCAGTTTATTTATAGAATTTACCTCAAATAAAATCTTGTAAAATCCTAGAGTTGAGTAATCAATATAATTATCACTCCAACTATTATACTTATAAAGTTCATAGGCTTTAATAGCATCATTATAGCTATCCTTAATAGAAAGTAAATTTTTATATTTATCACCAAAAACTAAAAATAGGTTATTATCTTTATTGGATTTCTTGTAAATATGTTTTAAGTTTGACTTAATTTCCAAGTATAAATCCTCAGAAGCCACACCAACTATAAGGATAACTTCATTATTAAAAATATCAAGCATAAGGGTGTTACAATTTGGCGCAATCTTATTTTTTATCTTAGCTATGAGATAATCATTGTTAGCAAGATTCATATGAGTACTTTTGAAAACACAAGAAAAATAAATATTACTACTTTTGATATTATAGATTCTTATAAGTTGGTGAATTTTATTCATATTTAAATCGATATAGTGATGTGCAAACTGTTTTCTAAAATCAATAGTTCGATTGATATGTGATTGTGTTTCTTTTGAAATAACATTTTCCAATTCTAAAATATCTATTACATCTTTATAATTACCAGGATCTCTTAAAATAAACCCAT
>OKWN01000280.1_pt1 | contig 31062 bp, 30 predicted proteins | sample 1607151 | NCBI WGS metagenome assembly OKWN01 (sample SAMN07501046, study PRJEB24779) | human gut metagenome | isolation source: stool | host: human infant | place: USA: Pittsburgh, PA | reverse complement strand
CATCTAGTGAACCCCTATCCTAACCCACTAAGATGACACACTACACATATAACACACATACTATACACACAGTATCCCAATGGATACACTCTCTAACACACAAACTAACACACAAACTTAGAGAGCCCTATAACTCATAAAGGGCTCTCCCAAAACCCTATCTCACACAATAGGTAAAAGGTCTGTGCTCACACACCACAGACCGAACGTTACACACACTATACTCCCTTTAAAAGACCTTGGATCGTTGAATTCAAGGTCTTTTTTCTATCCTCTATCCTCCAGATATTACTATATACTTATAGATGTCTACCATAACACAACAGTCTAATTTACAATTAACTAGAATACATACTTCAACACAAAAAGACCTCCCACGAAGGGAGGTCTTTTGTATAAGTTTTATAGGTCTGATAGTTTGTGTTCTATTTCTTAAGCGAGGTCAGAGCTCAAGAATGTCATTTGTATGTTCTGAAAGTTTGATCTATAGTATTTCCATAATGGAAGTAGGAAAATTATGCTTTATCCAAAGCTTGTGCCAAGTCTTCGATGATGTCATCGATATTTTCAAGGCCAATGGATACACGAATCATATCTGGTGTTACGCCAGCAGATTTTTGTTGTTCTTCGTTAAGTTGTGCATGTGTTGTAGATGCTGGATGAATAACAAGGGATTTAGCATCGGCTACGTTAGCCAAGTTGGAGAAGATTTCCAAGGAGTCCACAAGTTTAATACCTGCTTCTTTACCGCCTTTTACACCGAATGTGAATACAGCACCAACACCTTTAGGGAAGTATTTGTCAGCTAAAGCTTTGTATTTACTATCTTCTAATTCTGGATAGCTTACCCATCCTACTTTAGGATGTTTAGTCAAGAAATCTACTACTTTACGAGCATTTTCTACGTGACGTTCTACGCGCAAGGACAATGTTTCAACGCCTTGTAAGATTTGCCATGCTGCAAGTGGTGTAATGCATGCGCCAGTATCACGAAGCAATTGAGCACGAATTTTTACAGTGAATGGAATTGGCAAATCACCATACACTAAACCATTGTAATGTTCATCACCTTCGGAGAAGCCAGGGTATTTTCCAGAACCTTTATAATCGAATTTACCAGATTCTACTATTACACCAGCCAATGTTGTACCATGACCACCAAGGTATTTAGTAGCAGAATGTACAACTACGTCAGCACCATGTTCTAATGGACGGAACAAGTATGGAGATGCAAATGTATTATCTACAATCAAAATGATATTGTGTTTATGTGCAATATCAGCTACTGCTTGTACATCGATAAGATTAATACCAGGGTTACCAATGGACTCGATATAAACAGCTTTAGTATTTTCATCAATAGCTGCTTCAAATTCTTCCAAATTATCAGGGTTTACAAATTTAGTTTCGATACCAAAACGTGGCAATGTAGCTGTGAACAAGTTGTAAGTACCACCATACAATGTAGATGCAGCAACAATATTATCGCCAGCATTTGCTACGTTCAAAATGGAATATGTAACCGCTGCAGAACCAGATGCTACTGCGATACCACCTGCACCACCTTCAAGTTGTGCCACACGAGCATCCAATACATCAGTAGTAGGATTGCCAAGGCGGGAATAAATACCACCAGGATTAGTCAAAGCAAAGCGACCAGCTGCTTCTTCTGCATCTTTAAATACGAAAGATGTAGTTTGGTAAATAGGTACTGCACGAGAACCTGTTGGATCTACCGTATGACCGGCATGTAATTGTAATGTTTCAAATCTGTATTGTTTGCTCATTATAACAACTCCTTTATATTAACTATATATTAAGTTCACTCTTTATACCTAGTATAGTACTATGTTTTAAAATTTATGTCTACAATTAATTTATATCGTTATCCATAGCTTGAAGCTATAGCCAATTATACGCCCTCAAAACCTAGAATTAAATCAAGCTCTAAAGAGCAACAAATCAAGCTATCCCCTTTCTTATATATAAAAAAGCCCCTAATTACTTTCCGAGAGTATTTCTCTGTAGAAACCTTAAAAAGTAATTAGGGGAATTTTCTAGTAACGATAATTTAGATATAGGCACCTAAGTTTTTATCGCGTTCAAATTTCATTTTTTGAATTTGTTCAATAATGTACGGTGTCTCTTGGTATACATAGTAATTTAACCAGTTTGTAAATAACAATGTACTTACAGAACGCCAGCGTACGATAGGACGTTGTTTAGGATCATCATCTGGGAAGTAATTTTCAGGAACTGCAATATCCAACCCTCTTTTAACATCTCGTTCATATTCACGATTAAGTGTATCCCAATCGTATTCGGCATGACCAAATACAAAGATATGTTTATTGTCTAAGCTGCGAACAATAGCTGCCCCTGTTGCCTCAGAACCTGCCAACAATTCCAAATCTCGATTTTCCTTAATTTGCTCTAAGGAAACCGTTGTATGACGGGAGTGTGGCATCCAGAATTTCTCATCAAAACCACGTAATAATACTGGACGATCATTGTAAATATCATGTTCGTACACGCCGAATAACTTCTCATCCATAATGGATTTATTTATACCAAAGTGGTGATACAAACCAGCTTGAGCACCCCAGCAGATATAGAACGTAGAGTATACATGCTCTTCGCCCCAATCCATAATCTCTACCAATTCAGACCAATAGTCTACCTCTTCAAAGGGCATTAATTCTACAGGAGCTCCAGTGATAATCATGCCATCAAAGAACTCATCTTTCACTTCATCAAAGGTACGGTAAAACGTTTCTAAATATTGTTCATCTGTATTTTTAGCCTTGCGAGATGCAGTATGCAATAATGTTAAATTCACTTGCAATGGACTATTACTGAGAGCACGTAAGATTTGAGTTTCAGTAACTTCTTTAGTAGGCATCAAATTGACTAGCAATATTTGCAAAGGTCGGATTTGTTGATTTTCCGCCCGTTCTGTATCCATCACGAAAATATTCTCTTGAGCTAATTTCGTAATGGCCGGTAAATTTTTTATTACTTTAATAGGCATATTCTCACCTCTATATATTCTACAATTTGATAACCTAATCGAAACAATTTAACTAATCTAATTAAAAGCCTTTAGCCTCGTAAGCACGTCGCCAAGCTTCGAGCCCTTCTTCTAATACCTTACGAGGGCAAGCGACATTAATACGTTCAAAGGCTTCTCCATCGACGCCAAACATGGATCCCGTATCGAGCCACAATTTAGCTTCATTGATAATCCATTCATCACGTTCCTTAGGGCTTAATGGCAACTTAGAGCAATCTAGCCACATGAGATACGTCCCTTCTGGACGATATACGTGAATTTTCGGCATATATTTTGCTACATAGTCGATGGTGAATTGAATATTATCTTGAATGTATTCTTTTAACTCGTCGAGCCAAGGTGCCCCAACTTTGTAGGCCCCTTCACAACCAACGATGCCCATCGTATTTAACTGGCTATAGCCAGCACGATCAATTTCTTTAATAAAACGACGACGTAAGGAATCATTAGGAATGAAAATATTACTTACTTGTAAACCTGCAATATTGAAGGTCTTGCTCGGTGCAGTACATACGATGCAATGCTCTGCATAGCTTTCACCTAGGTCAGCAAAGACCTTATGAGTATGTCCTTTCCAAACAAAGTCAGCGTGGATTTCATCGCTTACGATGAGTACGTTATGTTTAATACAAATGTCGCCAAGACGTTTTAACTCATCCTCAGTCCACACGCGACCTACAGGATTATGCGGATTGCACAAGAGGAATAATGTTACATTTTCCTCCACGATAGCACGCTCGATACCTTCAAAATCGATGGTATATTTGTCTTCCCCTTTGATTAATGGCACATTGATAAGGCGGCGATCATTATCATCGATAACCATACTAAATGGATAGTATACCGGTTGATTGATAAGCACGCCTTCCCCTTCATTGGTGAAAGCGCGAACCGCCATGGCCAAGGCAAAGACGATACCAGGTGTTTTAACTAGCCATTTTCGGTCTGGTGTCCAGTTAAAGCGCGTAGTAAACCAGTTTTGTAATACTTTAAAGTATTCATCATCGGATTCTGTATAACCAAATACACCATGGTTTACGCGATCTAGCAAAATTTGCTTCAACTCAGGTGGCACCTCAAAGTCCATGTCCGCCACCCAGAACGGCAATACGTCCGCTGGTTTACCGCGCTTCACAGCAAAATCGTATTTCAAAGATTTTGTGTGAGTTCTATCTAAAATTTGATCAAAATTATATTGTCCCATAGGAACTCCTTTATTTATTGAAAGCTTGTTCCAAGTCTGCAATCAAGTCGTCTGTATCTTCAATACCTACAGATAAGCGCAATAAGCGACGTGTAATACCTTTACGCTCTGCATCTTCCGGTTTTAAATCTGGATGAGTTTGCGTTACAGGATATGTCAACAAGGACTCAGTACCACCAAGACTTTCAGCAAATTGAATAAGTTTAATACCTTCTAAGATTTGTTTAGCTGTTTCTTCGCTATCTACTTCGAAGGACAACATGCCACCAAAGCCTGTAGTTTGGGCTTTATTGATTTCATAACCTGGATGTTCAGGAAGGCCTGGGAACAACACTTTTGTAACTTTAGGTTGTTTTTTAAGCCATTCAGCAAGGGCAATGGCATTCTTTTGGTGTTGCTCCATGCGAAGTGCCAATGTTTTTACACCGCGGATAACGAGCCAGCTATCCATAGCGGATAAGCAAGCACCTACCGTTTTATAAGTTAAGCGCAATTTCGCAGCCAATTCATCGTCGTTTACAATGGTGAAACCGGAAATAACATCATGATGACCTCCGATGAATTTTGTACCACTATGAACGACAATATCTGCACCCAAATTCAATGGTTTTTGGAAATACGGGCTCAAGAATGTATTGTCGATGATTACTAGGGCATTATGCTCATGCGCCAATGCACACAATGCACGAATGTCAGTAATCTCCATCATTGGATTCGTAGGTGTTTCAATATATACAGCCTTTGTATTTGGTCTGAAGGCTGCTTTCACCGCATCAAGATCAGACGTTCCAACATAGGTGAACTCAATGCCGTTTTGTTCGTAAATATTTGTAAACATACGGATAGAACCACCGTATAAGTCATCACCCAAAATGATATGGTCTCCCGGAGAGAATAGATGGAATACTGCGTCTACCGCTGCCATACCAGAAGAAAATGCCAATGCATCTTTACCGTCTTCAAGGCCTGCAATCAATTGTTCCAAACGATCCCGTGTTGGATTAGATTCACGCGTATATTGATAACCAGTTGTATCACCCAACTTTGGATGGGAAAACGTACTAGACATATAAATTGCAGGGGAAATTGCACCAGTGCTATCTGGTCTACCGCTGCCATGAACACATTTTGTATTAAATTTCATTCCATTCAACTCCTCATATTTGTATACAATATGTTAATTGTAAAGTAGACAATGATTAAGGTCAATAAAAATGGGCACTCATACTGCCTAAGTGCCCCTAAAAAGTCATATCTATTTTGAATGGGTTGTCATAACTCTAAGTTAAGTTAGACTAATTTTTTGTGCGTTTTGTAATAAGTAACGCCAAAACAATGCCCAACGAAGATGTTACTAGCTGTGGCCAACTAGATACAAATAACATAGTATTTACAATCTTCGGTGGAAATTGGAATAAAGAAAAGAACAAAGAATATCCTCCAAAGAGAACGCCTGCTTTTACCAAGGCCGCCACGATGATAAGCAAAGCCTTTGGTTTATACTGTAACCAATGCGCTACGAATACATAGGCTGTCGTGCCAAGGGCGGTAATCAAAATGAACGGCGGCAATGGCAACATACCTTGTAAATGCGCCACTACTGGTGCAATCCAAGCAATAACTAGGCCATTCTTCCAACCATAGCGCCATGTGGCGAGTACAAAGGTTGCGGACGTAATAGAACCAATGAGGAACATACTCACCTGATTAGGAATAAATGGGAAAATAAGGCGCAAGCTTTGCGCCAATAAGGCAACGGCCAACAATAGGCCTGTGCCTGTAATAGATTTGGTAGACATAAGAACCTCCTACTATACAATATAGATTTTTAAGAGGTACTTACCTCATATAGTAAAACTAAGCCTCTACAAAATATAGACGTGCCCGATCATATACCCAATTATAAACATAAGTATAACCTAGGATAACTAATGTCATCGTTATATCCGTCACAAAAGCCATCCAAAAACTCATATGCATCATGTACATAATAATCGGTACAGTAGCGAACATAAATAGACCTTCAAACAATACCGCATGAATCGTACGGATTACAGGTCCCCGCTCTAATCGATCACCTGGTACTAGTTTATCAAATATCCAGTTAAACACAAAATTCCAAACCATAGCTAGCAAGGAAAAAATAACCATCAATACAAAAGGCTGTCCATCATGCGGAACAAACAACATCACCAAACAACCGATTAAAATACAACCAACCTCATACAAAATCGACTGTACCACACGCTCTGAAGCAGACATAATAAACACCTCCATCAGAAACCAGACAAGAAATTCACTATCACTCTACTATTATATTTATTTTTTTAGATTTGTCGAGTTTTGTGGAGCTTTGCCATTTTCGGATATAAAGGAAGCCCCTCGTAGTGTTCTGTAAGCTCGACTTGCCCACCTGAAGTGAGTTTTGCCATTTTAAGATAGAAAAAGCCGCCATATGTCTGTCCAGCGACTTGCGTCAGGATGGAGCGTAGAGAGACATATGGCGGCGGAAAGCCTATCCTAAAAGTGGCATTACGAACTGAATCCATGGAATACCCACCACGATAAAGATTGCAAGGTAGATAATACCAAAGATAGCACCTAATTTCCAGAATTCAGGACCTTTGTTGTAGCCACTAGCAAACCAGATTGGGCTGTGACCTGTACCATATGGTGTAAGGATACCCATGATACCCATTGGTACTAAAAGAATTAACATAACTTGAGCTGGATCAACACCAGGAATTTGAAGAATTAGAGTTGCAAACAAGCCTACCATAGCTGTTACATAAGCAGTGCCGGAAGCAAAGAAGTAACGAAGCAAGCAGAATGCTAACAATAAACCAAGAACTGCCATTGTAGGATCTAAAGAAACTAAAGAACCACCTGCAGATTTAGCAAGCCAGTCTAAGAAGCCTACGTTTTTAAGGCCAGCAGCCATTGGTACGAGTGTAGCGAACCAAGTCAAAACGTTCCATGCTGGTTTGTTAGCAAGGAAGTCTTGCCATGTCATAATCTTAGTGAAAATCATCAAGATAATAACAATTAAAGCCGTTGTAGTTGGGTTTACTTTGAATGTAGAAGCACCAATCCACAATACAAGAGCCAATACAGAAATCAAGGCCATGAAGATTTCACTACGTGTCATGGAACCCAATTTCTTGTATTCATCTTTTGCCCATGCTGCAATTTCAGGGGAACCTTTTACCTCTGGTTTGCAGAATACATAGGTCAATAATGGTGTGATGATGAACAAAATAAAACCTACTGGCAAGAATGCGAGGAACCATGTGCCCCAGTTAGCTGCTACGATACCAGCTTTAGCAGATAATTCAAGAGCCAATGGGTTTGGCGCTGCACCAGTCAAGAAGATGGAGCTAGATACACATGTAGTTGCCAAAGCTACCCAGTTCAAATAGGAACCAATTTTGCGAGGGTTCTTATCTGGATAGGAATCGAACATTGGGCAAATACTAGATACGATTGGATAAATCGTACCACCGGAACGAGCCGCATTACTTGGAATAAATGGAGCCAACACAAGGTCAGTAATAGCAATGGCATAACCAAGACCTAAAGAGGACTTACCAAGCTTTGCTACCAAGAACAAGGCAATACGACGGCCAAGACCGGAGTTTTCATAGCCAATACCAATCATGAAGGCTGCAAAGATCAACCAAACGATGGCATTAGAGAAACCACTGAGGCCCCAACTGATAGCTTGTGCATCAGTAATCGCCTTTGCTACACCAGTTGCTTTATCTACAACAGGAGCAGGACCTACTTTAAACAACATAGATACGGTAACTGCAATGATACCGATAAAAGCTGGTGGCATTGGTTCTAAAATCAAACCTACCACGAGGCCCGCGAAAATACTTACGTAAATCCAAGAATTTGCGCTAAGGCCTTCAGGAGCACCGATGAGCCATACAATAATAGCTACTACAAGCGGTGCGAATAATTTCCAATTCAACTTCATTAGAAACTCTCCTTACTACTTCAAAACAAAAATTACAAAAAAATGCTTATTTAGTATATCAAAAATTTTAATAAGATGATATAAACTTAATCATAACACTTATTAATTGATAATAAACTTTTAGTAATAAATTTCATCCTACTAGATAATTTTAATTTTATGCAATATAATATAAATATCAAAAATTATTGATTTATCAAAAGGATTCACATGAAACCATTTATGCATTATATAAAACCCTTATGGTTTCCTGCTGCCATAGTATCGCTTCTTTCCTTACTCACCGTGGCAGGCACATTATATATACCAACATTAACGGCAACCATCATCAATGATGGTGTCCTCAAAGGCGACCTAGAGATGATTACCAGCTCTAGCATAAACATGCTTGTTGTGGCACTACTAACCGTCCTATCCGCTATTCTAGGCGTTGCTATGAGTGCTCATATCTCAGCATCTGTAGGCAAGGTATTGCGTGACGATCTAGTAAAAGCATTACAATGCTTTTCACTCCGTGACTTTACGCACTTTGGTACCGGCACTATATTGATGCGCACAAGCAGGGACGTAGAAAAAATTCAATCTGTTCTCGGAGAAGGTTTAAATATGATCCTCCCTATGCCACTCATGATTTGCGTCGGTCTAGGACTTACCTTCTATAAGAGCTGGCAACTAGGTCTCGTCATCCTTGCCGTTATGGCTTGCATGATACTTACCATTATCTTTATTGAAAGTCGCGCCTTGCCAATTATCAAAGCTATACAATTAAAGCTAGATGATATTACTGATCTAGTCCGAGATCATATCGTAGGTATGCCTGTTATCAGAGCTTTCAACAGGAGAACCTACGAAAACGACAAGGAAATTGTTATTTTTACAGAGTCCGCCCGACTGAACAAAAAACTGCGCCAAACCTTTGCCATCGGTTTACCGACGATACTCATTCTATTTAATATGAGTACCGTAGCTATTCTCTGGTTCGGCGGCTACAATGTCAGCATGGGCTCCCTACAAGTTGGTGATATCATGGCTGTTATCGAGTATGCAAACCTCATCCTATTGAGCATGCTCATGGCCATATTCGTAATCATCGACATCCCGGAAGCTATCGTGTGCTATGCTCGTATTCGTGAGTTGTTAGAACACGAAAATACAGATACTTTCCCTGAACCATATGCTAGTAGTATTACAAATTCAATGTCTCAATCTACTAAGCATTCTACTAATCAAGGAAGCTACCAAACCTCTACAGGAACAGAAACCGCAACCGCAACCGCAACTGCAACCGCAACCGCAACCGCAACCGATAATACACCACTTTTGGAATTTCGCAACGTTACCTTCCGTTACGATAATGCTGAGTCCCCTGCACTGGAAAATATCTCCTTTACGGTATATCATGGCGAAACTTTAGCGATTATGGGCGATATCGGTTCCGGAAAAAGTACAATCACCAACCTTATCCCTCGCCTCTTCGCTATTGAATCTGGAGATATTCTCTTTAAAGGTAAATCCATCTATGAGTGGAATGTAGATGACTTGCGCGCTCATATTGGATATGTACCGCAAAAGGCTTATTTGTTTACCGGAACTATCGATATGAACGTTCGATATGGAGCCGCATCAGGACAAGTACTGTCAGTAGAAGATGTAGAAAATGCATGCCACTTGGCTAAGGCAGATGAGTTTATCAATCGTCTAGAAGGTGGTTACCAGTATATGGTTTCCCAAGGTGGTACCAATCTATCAGGTGGTCAACGGCAACGCCTTGCCATGGCAAGAGCCTTAGTGCGTAAACCTGATTTATTCATATTCGACGATAGCTTTTCCGCCCTAGACGGCACTACAGAGCGTGCTGTTCGTACAGCACTACAAGAGGAATTACAAAAGGACAATCGACCAGCCCTCATTTCTGTGGAGCAAAAGGTAAGCGCCGCCAAAAAAGCAGACCATATTCTAATCATCAACAGAGGTCAAGTTGCAGGATATGGCACACATAATGAGCTAGCGACTACCTCTACTGTATATCAACAGATTTTAGCATCTCAGGAGGTGACAGCATGAGCCCATTACGTCGTTTCCTAATCGAATCTAAAAGCCAATGGGGCTGGCTTGCGCTCCTCATCTTAGCACTTATTACTGCGGCTATATTTGAGGTCTCCGCTCCAGTGTTACTTGGTAAAGTGGTAGATGCTATTGTTAGTGGATTACAAACAGATCAAGATATCAATACTATCTTTACCTCTATTGATACAATCATCCTCTGGCTTATTGCCATCTATAGTGGGCATGCCTTATTCACCTACTTTGGGGAATACGTGATGGCCTCTATCGGTTCAAAGACAGTACTCGCTTTACGTACACGCATGAGTACTCATTTATACTCATTGCCTATCGAGTACTTTCACGATCACCAGCGGGGCGATTTATTAAGCCGCCTTACGTCTGATTTAGATACTGTAGCAGAAACAATCGGTAGAGGTGTACCAGGCCTCGTATCCGCCATTATCGGCATTATTGGTGCTACTGCTATGATGCTTTGGATTAGCCCTATATTAGGGGCCTCCATTATCGGTATTATACTGGTCGGCATCGTATGCTTAACGTGGCTATCTAAACGAGCGCGCCGCGTGTACCTTAGAAATCAGAATGCCTTAGGCACTTTCAATAGTGGCATTGAAGAAATCGTTGTAGGAAAACCAATCATTCAAACCTTTGGCCTGGAAGATACTACGACGAATCAAGTACAGGTGCTGAACGAAAATCTATTTAAAAGTATGCGAAATGCTGCTTTTACGAGTCAGCTTGTAGAACCTCTTGTAAAATTTCTAAATCAATTCACCTATTGCCTCGTCGCTATTCAAGGGGGCCTCATGGTGTTGCGTGGTGCTATTTCTATCGGTGATATCCAGGCCTTCTTCCTCTATGTAGGACAAGTATCGGATCCACTCTCTCGTAGTTCCTACATTATGACAAAATTTCAAGAAACTGCCGCCGCTTTAGGACGTATTTATGAGGTCATAGATACGCCATCTGAAATCGATAATGGAAAACTTGTGTTATCTAATAGTAAATCCCCTATTAACACAGATACGCTTGGCTCGGATTCCTCTATAATGGCTAATACCTCGAATCCTATAACGCATACAGGCACTATCGACTTTGAACAGGTTGATTTTGGCTATACGCCGTCCAATGTGTTTATGAAGGATATCAACATCCACATCCCTGGTGGCTCCATGGTGGCCATCGTAGGTCCTACAGGTGCTGGTAAATCTACTTTGGTAAACCTTATCATGCGCTTCTATGACATTATAAATGGCCGCATCACCATCGACGGTATCGATATTCGCGATGTGTCTCGTGAAAGCTTACACAATACGGTAGGTATGGTATTACAAGATGCTTGGATTTTCACGGGCACTATCGCCGATAATATTGGCTACGGCAAACCAAATGCTAGTCGTGAAGAGATTGAATATGTTGCCAAACTCGCTATGGCAGATCATTTCATTCGCACCTTACCAGATGGATATGATACAGTTCTCAAACGAGGTGGCGATGACCTATCACAAGGCCAACGGCAATTAATCACCATCGCTCGTGCCTTCTTGGCGGATCCAACTATTCTCATCCTAGACGAAGCGACGGCTAACGTAGATACGCGGACCGAGGTAGAGGTTCAAAAAGCTATGAATACCCTCCTTAAGGGACGTACAAGTATCGTCATCGCCCATCGCTTATCTACAATAAAAAATGCTGACTTCCTACTCGTAGTAGAAAACGGTACCATTGTAGAACAAGGGACACATCACGAACTAATCGAACGCGGTGGTCACTATAAAGAACTCTATGAAAACTATGCAGCAGGTATGACCGTATAGAACAAAGAGATTACTCGCTATTTAAAATTAGGCGTGAATTTGTCGTCAGATTGCTACGCAAATAACAAAAGAACCACTGATAATCTATAACTTATCAGTGGTTCTTTAATTTGTGCTCATATACAGCACGTTTCCTATATTCTATTCACCTTTTGGTACGAACCATAGGCCGTTGTTATTTTTTTCCATGTAGTCTTTGAATTCTTGAGAGTGGTAAGCAGCTACAATGTCTTTTGCCCATTGAGCATCTTTGTTCTTCTCGTTAACTACGAGTTGTAACAACCATTGTGGCAACACATCTTCGTTCGCCAATGCGGATTTAGGATCAATTTTCGCATTATAGATGATAGCACCGGTAATAACAATATAGTCAAAATCAGTACGTACAGAAGGAATTGTAAGGGATTTCATTTCTGTAAATTTAAGATGTTTAGGGTTTTCAATAATATCTGCTTGTGTTACTGTTGCTAAATCTTTGTTAGGATCAAGTTTAATCCAACCGATTTTTTGCAACAACGCATAGGCACGTGCCATGTTAGATGCATCATTTGGTACCGCAATAGTATCACCATCTGCCACTTGGTCTAAAGATGTTTTGGAACCGCTAAAGATACCTGCTGGTACAGTTGGAATTGGAGTCAACGCTACAAGATGACCATTTTGCTTTTCATTAAAGTTTTTCATATATGCTGTATGTTGTTCAACGTTGAAATCTACTTCACCATCGCTCAACACTTGGTCCGCTTGTACCAAGTCAGACATATCTACACCTTTAAAGGTATAGCCTTGTTTTTCCAAAATTGGTTTTACACCTTTTTCAAACAATTCAGAGTAAGGACCTTGAGACTTACTATAGGATAATTCTTTTTTAGCACCATTATCGCTATTGTTTGAGCCGCAGCCTGCGATAAAAGCTACGCTAAATACTAATGCCGCACCGAGGGCAAGAAGTTTCTTAAATTTCATAGTACATTCTCCTATACTTTCACAATCAATATAACCAAAATCTATGTCATCAAATCAGGAACGACGCGCACGACGTGCAAAGTAGTTACCTATTGTTTGAATAATTTGAACAAAAATAATTAAAATAACAACGGTAAATAGCATCAATGGGAAATTCAACCGTTCATAACCATAGGTGAGAGCCAAATCACCTACACCACCTGCACCAATAGCACCAGCCATAGCAGTAGCACCGATTAGACCAATAGTACCGGTCGTAATAGATAAGATAAGTGAACCCTTTGCCTCTGGTAAAAGGAAATGCCAAATCACTTCAAAATGGGATGCCCCCATCGATTGTGCAGCCTCGATAATGCCTTTATTAACCTCTAAAATAGAGTTTTCAAAGAGTCGCGCAAGATAAGGCGCAATGAATATAACAAGCGGTACGATGGCCGCCGTTGTACCAACCCGAGTACCAACAATCATCTTAGTCAACGGTAAGATAAACACCATCAAGATGATAAATGGGACGGAACGCACAATATTAACAATTGTATTTGTAATGGTGTAAACAATGCTATTTTTAACAATACCATTCGGATTTGTTACCACCAGTGTCACTGCGATAATCAGCCCTAGTACGGTACCAATGAATAGAGATAGGAACACCATGTATAATGTTTGTTCTGCAGCTAGTAATAACTGCGAACCTGGAACACCAAGTTCTTGCATGAAGAAGTCCATTATAGTGTCACCTCCTGCCATTCAATACCTTGTGTCACAAGATACTCTTTCACCTTGCCCACCTCAAGATCGTCGCCAATAAACTGAACAATAAAAATACCAAGTACTGTATGCTCTAGCTCTGTTACGGTAGCGAATAATACACTTGTTTCCAAATCAAATATTTTATTAATATGATATAGAACATTATCGGTCGTATTATTTCCTAAAAAGTGCATCTTAAGAATTGTATATGGCCTTTTATCACAAGCCAAAGTATGTTTCACTGTTGATGGAATTTCATCAGGAATTACAGTACGTACAAATCGTTTAGTTGTTTCATGTTTAGGTTTACTAAACACCTCAAGTACGGAGCCGCTCTCTATAAGCTTTCCATGTTCCATAACCACAACGCGGTTACAAATTTTTTGAATTACATCAATCTCATGAGTGACGATAACAACTGTTACCCCAAGTTCACGATTAACGCGCTCTAGTAATTGTAATATAGATTCTGTTGTATCAGGATCTAGAGCGCTAGTTGCTTCATCACAAAGCAATATGGATGGATCTGTAGCTAGCGCACGAGCAATACCAACGCGTTGTTTTTGACCACCAGATAATTCTCCAGGATATGCATTTGCTTTATCACCCAAATCAACAAAGTCTAATAAGGTTTTAACTTTTTTATCAATGTCGGATTTTGGCACCTTATTAAGAATTAGTGGGATAGCCACATTATCATACACAGATTTAGCATTCAACAAATTGAACTGTTGAAACACCATGCCGATGCGCTTACGAACCTTTCTAAGCTGATTAAAACTTAAACCATTGATATTCACACCATCTATTTCAACATGACCAGAGGTAGGTACCTCTAAGGCATTAATCATGCGAAGCAGTGTAGATTTACCAGCTCCACTAAAGCCAATAATGCCAAATATATCGCCTTTTTCTATGGTAAAATTTACATCAGATAATGCAGTAACCTTTTGCTTATTAACGTCAAACTCTTTCGTTACATTTCGTATAGCAATCACTGTACCACCTCTTTCCCTACACATTAGTAGGAATTAATATTTTTCTAAAACATATCTTTAAGGTATGTTTTAATTGTATACTTAGATTACTACAATTTATAATAACTGTCAAACACAAAAAAGAACCTCACCAATTAAAAAGTCGAGGTTCTTTTTTATATAGCTTCTATACTATAAGGATTTACATTCCTATATATCTAATTTTATATCTTTTACATCAAATCCAAGCGATTCAGCCAATAAGAAAATTAACTTATCTATATCGATTAAACAAGAACAATGATCCTAATATGATTGGTGCCCCAATATAAAGCCCCATATTTGGAAATTCTCCCAATAAGAATGCCGCTACTATAGCTGCCACGATTGGTGAAATATACATAAAGTTGGTTACATCAGACACCTTTTCAGCATGTTCAAAAGCATAACTCCAGAATACAAATCCTAAAGCACTGGAAAAGAAAGCCAAATACACCATGGCTAGTTGTGCACCAAGTGGTGCCTGTACAATCATTTCAATAGCATGATCTGCAAAAGGTAATGCCATAATGGCACCTGTAAACATTGACCACATAGCTATAGTAATAGAGTTATAACCTTTCAGGCTAAGGCCACGATTGAGGATATTATAAATCGCAAACAATATCATACCTAATAAAGTCCACAATGCACCCATAGGAATTGTAAGAGTAGAATTCCAAAGAATAATAATAGCTACACCTATAAATGCAGTGATAGTAAAGATCCATCCGACAGGACGTATTCTATCTTTATAGACCACTAACGCTAAAAGCGCTGTCGTCATGGGTGTCAAAGCCATAATAATACTTGATGTAGCCGCTGGGATTGTGCGAAGTCCTTCATTAAAAACGACTTGATAAAGGAAGTTCCCTGTAGCACCTAACAAAATATATATACCCCACTCACGCCAAGATGTAGGGATGTGTAATCCTTTGAATACACCAATAATTAGCATGAGTATAGCACCACCTATCACTCTTGCTACAGAGAGTGTCAATGCATCTACTGACTGTAATGCCAGTTTACCAAACGGAAATGCTGTAGCCCATACGGCAATCGTGGCAGATGCACCCAAAATAGCTTTCATTCGATTTGTCATTAGCATCCACCTTTCTACGTAATTTCATAATCAATACTATCTAAATATTACCATAATAAGGCCCTACAATTCCAAGAAGATCCATCACAACACATCGAATACTTTCTATTTATTGATATAAATTTTCATTATTTAAAGATAATGCAATAATTAGTCTTTCAAAATCAGAATTAAAACAAATTAAGTAAATAAGCTTACTCTTAATGTATTTACATTGTCTTTTTAATATTATTAAATTATAAATAACATCCATTCTTACGAAAATCGCATAGTATGTATTGAAAATATATATCATTTAATATTTGTTAAATCAGGACAAACATTGTACACTATAGGAATAGAAATCTATAGTTATATCCTTTTATGGAGGTGCAAAATGCAACATACTGCATGGAAAGATTTTAACACAGGTGTGTGGGATAAAGCCGTTGATGTACGCGACTTTATTCAAAGAAACTATATCCCCTATGAAGGGGACGATTCCTTCCTTGCTGGTCCTACAGAAAGAACGACAAAATTATGGGATCAAGTAATGAAGCTTTATGAGGAAGAACGTGAAAAAGGCGGCATGCTTGATGCCGATACTTCCGTGGCCACACACATTACTGCCCATGCGCCAGGATATATCGACAAAGACCTTGAAACAATCGTTGGTTTACAAACTGATAAACCGCTAAAACGCGCTATGTTCCCTTATGGTGGCTTGCGCACTGCGAAATCCGCTATTGAAGAATACGGCTTCAAAATGGATCCCCGAACAGAAGACTTCTTCAAAAAGCATCGTAAAACTCATAACGATGGCGTATTTGACGTTTACACACCAGAAATGCGTGCTGCTCGTACGGCTCATATCGTAACTGGTTTGCCTGATGCTTACAGCCGTGGCCGTATCATCGGCGACTATCGTCGTATCGCGTTGTATGGTATTGATTACCTCATCGAAGATAAAAAAGAACAATTCAACATTACTATGGGCGATATGCTCGAAGAAGTAATTCGCGACCGCGAAGAAATCCAAGAACAAATCCGTTCCTTGAAAGAATTGAAAGAAATGGCCGCCTCTTATGGTTACGACATTTCTGGACCAGCTAAAAACGTTAAAGAAGCTATGCAATGGATTTACTTTGGCTACCTTGGCGCTATTAAAGAGCAAAACGGTGCTGCTATGTCCATCGGTCGTAACTCTACATTCCTAGATATCTACGCAGAACGTGACCTTCGCAATGGTACATACACAGAAGAGCAAATCCAAGAATTCGTAGATCATTTCATCATGAAATTGCGTATGGTTCGCTTCGCACGTATTCACGAATACAACAACTTGTTCACAGGCGATCCTGTTTGGACAACTGAATCCATCGGTGGTATGGGTACTGACGGCCGCACATTGGTTTCCAAAATGTCCTTCCGTTATCTACATACATTGACTAATCTTGGTCCTGCTCCAGAACCAAACCTCACTGTATTGTGGTCCCCTCGCATGCCTATCGGCTTCCGCCGCTTCTGTGCAAAACTATCTATTGAAACATCTTCCATCCAATACGAAAATGACGACTTGATGCGTCCTAACTCTGGTGATGACTATGCTATCGCATGCTGTGTATCCCCTATGCGTATTGGTAAAGAGATGCAATTCTTCGGCGCTCGTTCCAACTTGGCTAAATGCTTGCTTTATGCAATCAATGGCGGCGTCGATGAAAAACTGAAAAAACAAATTGGTCCTAAATACCGCCCTATTACTTCCGAATACTTAGAATTCGACGAAGTATGGGAAAAATTCGACGACATGATGGAATGGTTGGCAGGCGTATATGTAAATGCATTGAACATCATTCACTACATGCACGACAAATATGCTTATGAAAAACTAGAAATGGCATTGCATGACCGCAAGGTAACTCGTTGGTTTGCAACAGGCATCGCTGGTTTATCCGTAGTAGCTGACTCCTTGTCTGCTATTAAATACGCTAAAGTAAAACCTATTCGCGACGAAAACGACATCGCTGTTGATTTCGAAATCGAAGGTGACTTCCCTAAATATGGTAACGATGACGATCGTGTAGATAGCTTGGCAGCAAAAGTTGTTTCCACATTTATGAACAAGATTCGTAAACATCCTACATACCGTCAATCCGTTCCTACTATGAGCTTGTTAACAATTACTTCCAACGTAGTATATGGTACTGCAACAGGTTCCACTCCAGACGGCCGTAAAGCTGGTGAAGCTTTCGCTCCTGGTGCTAACCCAATGCATGGTCGTGATACACACGGTGCTATTTCTTCGTTGGCATCCGTAGCAAAAATGCCATGGCGTGATAGCTCCGATGGTATTTCCAATACCTTCTCTATCATTCCTGATGCATTAGGTAAATCTGGTGAAACATTTGTATCCGTCAGCGATTTTGATATTGAGTTAGATCCATCTCAATTGCCTAACGCCAATACAAACTTCGCGTGCAGCGAACCAAATGTTACTATAGAGGAAGATAAATAATATCTTCCGTTGTATCTATGTGCTTTCACCGGCACCGATATGAGTGTTAGTCTTGGTTGAAAGGAGGTAATACCCATGAGCAACCAACAACAAATTGATAACTTGGTAGAGTTATTAGATGGCTACTCCCAAAAAGGCGGTCATCATTTGAACGTTAACGTGTTCACTCGCGAAACATTGTTAGACGCTCAAAAACATCCTGAGTTGTACCCTCAATTGACTGTTCGTGTGTCTGGTTACGCAGTGCACTTCAGCAAATTGACTAAAGCACAACAGGACGAAGTTATTTCCCGTACATTCCATCAACAAATCTAATCGAGGTTTCCTATGACAGGACGTATTCATTCGATCGAAACGATGGGTACGGTTGATGGTCCAGGCATGCGCATGGTGGTTTTTCTCCAAGGATGCCCCATGCGTTGTGCCTATTGCCACAATCCTGACACATGGAATGAAACTAGCGATGATGCTAAGTTCATGACTGTTGAGGAGTTGTGGGACCAGTACGAACGTAACCGCCAATTTTATACTAATGGTGGTATCACCGTCACAGGTGGGGAAGCTCTTATGCAAATTGATTTTGTTACTGAGCTTTTCACATATTTCCGTGAAAGAAACGTCCATACCTGTTTAGATACAAGTGGAATTTGTTTTGATCCCCACCAAGAGGTGGCATACCGTAAATTACTCAGTGTCACTAGTCTCGTCATCCTAGATATTAAAGAAATTGATCCTGATAAACATCTGTGTTTAACAGGCAAACCGTTAGAGCCCATTCTCGGTTTTGCTAGATTGACGGCAGACGTGGGCGTTCCCATTTGGGTTCGTCACGTTGTGGTCCCTACAATTACAGATAATGCAGATCATCACTATCGTCTAGGCTTTTTCCTAGGATCTCTGAAAAATTTACAAGCCGTTGATTGCTTACCATATCACGTTATGGGTACTGCTAAATATAAGGAGTTAGGTCTCACCTATCGCCTAAAGGGCATACCAGCCGCATCAAAAGATATAGCGGCTAAAGCGACAAGAACCGTGGTGGAAGGCATCAAGGCCTATCGACGCCATTGGTGGAGTCCCATCAAAACACAACATCAATCATAATCAAGTTCGAGGATAACTACCTCCCTTGATATATATACACATATATATTAAAAACTTGATCTATGATAGCCCTAAACAATAGAGCCGCCCCCACACAACCGGGGACGGCTCTTATTGTATTTATTTAGATACTACATTAATAGGTTCACCTTTAAAGAAGGCTTGTACATTGTCACGAATGATACCTACCAAACGTTGGCGAGTTTCTAGACCTTTCCACCCCATATGAGGTGTAATGATAACATTATCTAATGTATATAGAGGGCTATCCTCTGCTGGAGGTTCTACCTCTTGTACATCAAGGCCAGCACCTGCAATACGTTTAGCTGCTAATGCTTCACAAAGGTCGGCTTCATTAATAAGAGGACCACGACCTGTATTGACGATAACAGCATTTGGCTTCATCTTGGCGATGGTTTCTTTATTAATCATGTGCTTAGTTTGGTCATTCAATGGGCAATGTAATGTAATATAATCACTATTTTCTAGTAATTCATCAAGGCTTACATAACGAATGCCGTCGCCATCAGCTTTTGGTGTACGTGTATGAATCAAGATATTCATGCCAAGTGCTTTTGCTACTTTGATTACTTCCATGCCGATATGACCAGCACCAACCACACCTAATGTTTTACCATTTACCTCTGTGTGGCTCACTTGCAAATATTTTGTAAAGTTGCTGCGATCACCTTTTGCAAGCATGCCGATTTGTTTTTGCATTGTAGATGCAAAATTGAGGATCATCATGATTACCGTATGCGCTACACGCTCTGTGCTATACGCTGGAATATTGCACACAGTAATACCTCGTTCCTTCGCTGCATTAAGATCAATATTGTTATAGCCTGTACCTGCTTCTACAATGAGCTTTACTGTATCTGGGAATTGTGAAAGTAACTCAGCATTAACAGGAAGCTCTTTTGTTACTACTACACGAGCCCCTTGGATACGCTCAATAAGCTCTTCGTTTGTACTATTATCATAAACCTGTACATCATTAGATAATACGGAGAAATCTAATGCATGGTCATAATTCATTTTACCTGCGTTTACTACTACTACACGTTCGCTCATGAGAACCTCCTACATAGATGCTATATTATATATTTATTAATTTCAAACCTACAAGTAATCTGGCTATGTTCACGATGTTAGATGACTACAATTTTGTCTAAATCATTCATAATCAATCTATTAGCTAGAAAAAGCATATATCATACTCTACTATAAATTATACTATTATTTATATAAATTTATACTATTAATATCACAGCTAACAATATTAATTAGTATACTTTCACAATTATTGTATATAATATATGCAGAAAAGCTATAAAATTCAAAATAATACCAATATTTCTGTATAAAACTTTCACAAAAGTATTGTTTAATTCCCCAAAAGTTATAAAATAAAAGTAATGTTATATAGAATTGAGGAATACCATGAGACCCACCTATTTGACCATAAATACAAGTCTCGTTCGCGAGAATTTGCGTAAAATTAAAGATAGTTTACCGGAATGGAGCACATCCACAGCTGTTATCAAGGCCAATGGCTATGGTCACGGCAGCGTTATGATGGGCCGTATAGCCGTTGAGGAAGGTTATGAATCCTTAGCCGTTGCCATTCCTGAAGAATCTGTGCCTCTTCGCAATGCAGGTATTATGGTACCAATCTACCTACTAGGTCTCACACGCCCACAATCATTTGAGCTTGTAGCAGACACCAATTCCATTCCTGCCGTATGTGAATCTACAGATTTGGAGGCGCTCGATAAAGTAGCAGAAAATCACGATATGATTATTCGCGTTGCTGTTGCTGTTGATACAGGCATGCATCGTATTGGTATTAAACCAGAGGATGCTGTGGAGTTTATAAAACGTGTTGAGTCCTATGAAAACCTTGAAGTAGACGGTTTCTTCTCTCATATGAGTAACGCTGATGCGGCCGATCAAAGCCACGCTCATGGGCAGGCACAAAAATTCCATAAAATGGTAGACGAAATCCGTGCCTTTAGACCTGATGCGGATTATCGATTCTCCCTTGCCAATAGTGCTGGGTTATTATCTGTAAAAGATAGCTTATTTACCGATGCACGTCCTGGCATTATTCAATACGGTATTATGCCATCCCTTGATGTACCAAATCGATTAGGTTTGAAGCCAGTTCTCTCCTTCCATAGCGAAGTAGTACATGTACAGCATTTGGAAGCTGGCGAAGGCATTGGCTATGGATCTACCTATGTAACACCTGAACCAATGACGATTGCTACCATCCCTGTGGGATATGCAGATGGCTATCCTCGCAGCTTATCTAACCGAGGTACGGTCCTTATTCATGGTACACGTTGTCCTGTAGTAGGCCGCATCTGTATGGACCAATTTATGGTAGCCGTGCCTGATACAATTACTGTACAACCTGGTGATAAGGTTGTGCTTTTAGGTTCCCAAGGTCATGAAAGCATCTCTGCCCTAGAGATTGCCGCCCTTGCCTCTACGATTCCATATGAAATCTTCTGTGGTTTCTCTGAGCGCGTACCTAGACAATACATATAAAAGGCCCACTATTGTTACTAATAGTAAAGGCTCCATATACAAGAAGCGCAGGTATACATTATTGTATCTGCGCTTTTTATATTTTCAGTTCATATAACACTGATATCATTCAAATTTAGTTTTATAGTAGCTTAGAAAAAGCCCGTAATACATGCAGCGGTCTACATGTATTACGGGCTTTCCTGCTCCCCTATACCTAGCGTACTGTAAAGCAGTTACGTTCTTATTGTGAGAGAGAGTATTATATACCAAGTATATAATCTTATGATTGGGAGGGAACCACAATGCATAAGGGGCCCTCTGAACGACAGACGGCATAGGAGAGAGTCAATGTTTGTCTATCCAATCCAGAGGGCTGCGTGTGTGTAATTGTTTATTGTGTGTAAGTGTATTGTGTATGTGTGTATAGTTTTGTGTGTTTAGTGTTCGTGTATTAAAGGGGTTTGCTTTACAGTGGCATAGGATATGGATTAACTTATTTGACTGCCATACCTGTTTTTGCATCCAATACGATGGATACAGGTTTATTTTGAGCATCATGGAACTCTACAGTATAAATAGGTTTACCGTTTTGGTTTGCTACAGACCAAGAGTTAATACCAGTTGCTACATTGCCAGTTTGTGCGAAGGCTGCATTGATCGCCACATGTGGAGGTAACACAGTACCAGCATCAATAGCACTAGCTTCCATAGATGCATCATATGCTTTAGGAGTACCTTCAGTTACATTACCAGATGCCACATCTAGAGTCATGGAATGGGCACCACTAGTATTGAAACCGTCTACTTCATAGATAGCAGTTTTATCGGCAGCTTTGAAGGATACATTAGTAATCTTAGAGTCGCCATATTTATTTTCAAATTGGTCGATTAAATAATTCGCACCAATTACGAAAATACTATTTTGATCGACTACGCCTGCTTGCTTACTTGTTGTGCTAGGTTGTGATTTTCCACTTTTAGAGTTTTTTTTTCCTCTTTAGTAGTTTCTTTTTTGTCAGCTTTTTTATCTGCTTTTACTTCTTTAGTTTCTTTTACAGCTTTATCAGCTTTAACTGCTTTGTCAGCTTTTACTTTAGGCGCTTTGTGTGCTTGCGCTTTTTTAGTATTTTTTTCTTCTTTATTAGCTTCTACTTTTTTATCTGCTGCACGCACTACTTTAACTTCGCTAGGAGCTTTTGCTACAGCTGCAGTCTCAATTGTAGGAGTTGCTGCTGCAGGATTAGCTGCTGCTGGAACTACAGTGTCTTGAGCAACTGGCGCTTTTACGTCTTGAGTTGCTGTTGGAACTGGAGTAGTATTTTGAGCTGCTGGTGCAACTGGAGCCACTTCAACTTTAGCGTCTGTTGCTACAACTTTAGCCGCTGGAGTTACTTCTACTTTAGCTGTTGCAGGAGTCGCTTCTGTTTTAGCTGCTACTGGAGCTGCTTCTACTTTAGCTGCTGGAGTTACTTGAATTGTAGGAACCGCTTGATGAGTAGCAGGTTGTGCTACAGGAGCTGTAGTAGCTGCTACCTCTTGAGTTACAGGAACTGGTGTTGCTTGTTCAGCTGCTGTTACTGCTACAGTAGCACCAAATACGCCAGCTACTGCTAAAGCAATACTACTTTTCAAAATAGATTTTTTCATAATATCCTCCTTGATAATCCATATATATGCAAAATTACGCATATATATTTTTAACCAACTCGGTGTTATCGTTATAGTTCCAAAACATATATCTAGCGTGGACTGTAGATATATAGTCTGGAAATTCCCGATATATTTGAGTTCTGTCCTTTGACTGGACACATATTATCCATAATCTATGAAATAAAAATGTAGAACCTCCCCAGCCAGCTACTTTTAGCGTGAGGATAAAATGAATTTATATGTAATTTCAATGAAATTCTATAGTATTCGATTTGCAATTAAGTATTCTATGAACCAAATTTAAAAATCCATCTTTCCCCATATATAAAGGAACACTAGCCTCTCATTGTAATTTTCATAAACTAAACCTCCCATTTCATGAGCAAACTTTCACAAAAAAACTCCTTAAAACTATCATTTACTACAAAAAAGACAGTTTTAAGGAGTTTAATTGTTATATTTAAAATAATAAGCCCTTAACTATTAAGTTGTATTTACTAATTATAGAAAGGTTTAATCATCAAATTTAACAGATAATAAAGTACCATTCATAGCATCAATTCGTACATCTACCTCTTTGTCACCTTCTGTACCGAAGCTAACTTTGTATACTATTTTACCTTTATCATACTGTACAGACCACCCATTAAGGCTTGTCGCTTTGCCTTGCGTTTGAGCATACGCAAAGTTAACTACTGCTGCTGGCGGTAAGATTTCACGAGGATCAAAGGATTTTTTCTTTAAAGATTTATGGAAGTCACCTTCACGTTTTTCAAAGATTTGATTTGTGGCATAGATATACGTAAGTTCATATTTGCCACTTTCATCAAAACCATCTACATCATATCTAATTTGACCACCATCTGCATCAAAGGCGATTTCTGTGATAGCTGCATTTGGATGATTCTGAATAAATGCATTTAATAAACCATTGGCACCTACAATCGCTGCATGGTTTCCATCAACAACGGCAACAGTTGGTTCTACCGCTACTAAATGGGCTGCACTTGCATTTGGCATACCAAACACTGCTGCCAAGGCTAATACAAGGCTACCTTTTACAAATAAGGATTTCATAGGCTCCTCCATCTCTCAAACAGGACCATAGTGTGTATATATACAATTATACACTAAATCGATACGATTTATTAATCTTTATTTATAATATTAATGCATAGACAACTCCCCTATGATACAATGCACGTAGAATATTTTTTACTACAAGTGAGACGATTATGATTTCATTATATCCTACCATATATCACACATTTCAATGCAAAGCAGATCGATGTGAAAATACATGTTGTCAACTTTGGACCATCGATATCGACGAGACTATTGCTGAACGCTATCACACCATGACAGGCCCTCTTGGTGAAAGCTTACGCCAAGCTATCACTGTCGATGATGAGGGCAGCCATTTCGTATTTTCTAAGGAACAACCAATGTGTCCATTGCTCAACGAACAAGGACTATGTAAGGTTGTGCTCGAACTCGGAGAAGAAGGCTTATGCGATACGTGCCATATGCACCCGCGTTTTTATAAATATATTGAAGATCTCGAACTATGTGGGGTTGGTCTATCCTGCGAAGCATCGGTTGAACTACTCGCAGAGGATACTCAATCTGATCAGGTAATCTTTACCATTGAAGACGATGATAGCGAGTTTAGTCCTGACGAGCGTTTAACTATTCAGAATATATTTGAACTATTAGCCCTTGATATAGATTCATCATACTTTCAATACAGCCCAAATCCTGATGTACAGTATTATGCGAAACTGTTAGATTTATACGGTACAACAGAGCCTATCGATGAAGAATGGACTGTACAAATTAATACATTATCTCATGACATAGAAAAACTTATTACCGCTGTACAAAGCTATATAGCAAATCACGATATGGGGCTATTCAACAAGGTGTTCCAATACATCTTATATCGTCAAATCGATATGCTAGCAGACTATTCTTTGGAATCTATCCTCTCCTACGCAAGAGATGGTGTAGAATACATACTAATCACAAGTGCTATAGAGGGTTCACCGCTTAAACAAGTCGCAAGATGGTCCCAACAAATCGAATACGATGAAGACAATGTAGAACTACTATTACAACATTATGATTCTCTTCAATAATGATAAACTACTTTTACTAAAATTTCATTCAAAGCAATAAAAACCTCCTAGTATAAAACTAGGAGGTTTTATGTATTTACGCAAAGAGTATGCGCATAATCCAGTTATATAAAAGGTTAATAATATATAGAACTATATATACAGCGCCTACAGTGATAGGCTCTACTTTCATAATCCGAGATAAAAGCATGACGGCTACGTAGATAACGGCACCAACATAGGCTAATGCTAAGGGAACTAATAGAATCATTAAAAATGGCGTAATATAAATGCAAATAATAGATACCAAAATTAATGATAGCCCAAGTGCGCCTGTATAGCCCTCCACATAGGCAGTACCCATTAATACTTGCTTAAAATCAAACTCACGTTCTAAAAGAACGCTCAGTAATTTCCAAAGTATGAAGCTACCTACAAACCAATAGATTCCAAGGCCTAAAATCTCTCTCAATATAGAAAATATGCCATATACAGCCGGTATAAAGCCAAATAAAAAACCGCCAAAGGTCATAGCCAAAGGTAATAGTATAATGCCTAACGCAAATCCCAAAATATGGGTAGCACACCAACCGGCGAGGCCAGCTTTGATTCCCTTTTCTAAGGTACCAAACCAGAAGATTTCATCGATTCCCTTCTTCGGTGAACGCACCAGCAGGGATATTTCTCGTAAAAATGTCGTATCCATAACTAACTCCGCTCTCAACTATATTATAGGATTAATTATATCATAAATTTCCAGATTTAAATTATATATAATTAATTTTAATATAAATTAAACGATAAAAAAACCGCAAGACTTTCATCTTGCGGTTATACTACATTACAGTCTTATATTATTTAACTAGGGTATGTACAAATCGGATCCAATGAGGCAATACTGACACTGATAGCAACGCCACAATAAACATAATAATATATGTTTTTACGATACCTAGTTCCACATAGCGGCGCATGAGCTGGGCCCCAATAAAGACAGCATAATACTGACTAAACATGGTTACAAGATAGGCCATATTCCCTACATATTTCGGCATAGATAGATAAAATAATATGAGCCCCACTATATGGACCAACACTAATACTACGGTACGAAGTGCATTCGTATAAGCTAAGCCATAGATATAGTTTCGCATCACGCCCCTATAGGTCCCAGTACCACCTAGCAATACTAGTAATCGCCATATAACAAAGGCACCTATGATAATTTGAAAAATTAAAAATGATGCATTTGCCAAAGCACTAACCAGATCAAAATGTGTGAGACCAGTCATGCGTTTTATTCCTAATGCGGGAGACACAGCTTTCACTATGAACGGCAAAGCATAGGTCATCACATATAATACAATTGTAGACATTATAAGATTTAGTATAGCTCGAGTATAGGTTCCATTTCTAATAATATTTTGAAAGGATCTGTCACTCAATTTTGTAAATAAATGTAATATGTCCTTATACCAAGTCATAATACTCCTCATATATTATCGAGTTAATGTATATAGCACTTCACATAATAGTGATGCTAAAATAGCGATTAACATAATGCTTAGTCCTTCATAAAAACTGCCATTAATACATGCTCCGGCTATACGCCCCATGGTCTGTAGTAGCAATACAGTACTAAGAATGCATAAAACAATCATGCAAAACCCAATAATGGCTTGCAATAAAATTGGTATGGACGTAAGGATCAACATAATCCCTGCCGTAAGAGTAATCATAGCTACTACTAGTTGAGCAAAGGCCATCATGTGTAAAACACCAGTTACTACGCCGCGAATGTAAAACTTACGATTTTGCAACATAGCGTAACCTATCAAGATACCAGACATAAGCGCCGCTTTTAAAATCACCCATGTAAAACGACCTACATTCCAAAACTCACGAGGTTTACTTAGCTGCTCAAAAAAGACTTGTATTTCATGCTGCCCTACGGGAAGTGAAAACAATTGCCACTTTACCAAAAGTGATGAATTACGTATAAATGCGCGTATAGCGTCTAAATAGACGCTTTCACCAACGATGGTAAATTGATAACATATGAGGGACAATACCAGCATCCATACAAGCTGACCATAGGTAACATCATAGTGGTACATGCGCGGATGTTTTTCTTCAATGGGGTTTAATAAGCGATAAACGAACTCTAATAAACCTCCCATCATGCCTCTCACCACCTTTTACACAACAAGAATAGCACCATTCTATATAGAATGATGCATCACACAACACAACGATTACGAATTTATAACAATTATTTTATTTTTAATTCATACTCTGTTCATCATTATAGCACAAAAGCAAGGTATATTCATACCTTGCTTTCATATTTTTCATACTATGTAATTATCTAGATGTAGCAAGCATAACCATGCCTACCAAAATACCAATAAAGACTACAGGAATTAAACTCGTAATAATAGAGATGCCAAAAGTTGCTAAACGAGATTTATTAATTTGGTGACTCAACAATGTCAACCACACCCAGAATATAAAGACTGAAAAAGCAATTAATGTAAATATAACAATAGTTAACCATACGATACTATTTACTGTAGAATTAAGATTAAAACCTAGTATCACAAAGAATGGCACTGATACTAATATTAGTCCAATAAAATATACTAATCCCATAATCTGGTTATAAGCTTGTTCATACCACATAATCTTTAACACAGACTCATATGTAGTATTGGCATCAAATTTATTAGCGACCCAAGAGAAAATAGCAGAATAAATAGCAATGCCAATAAAAGTAAATAGCAAACCTAATACTAGATTCAATATACCGCCCCCAAAAAGAGCTGCCACAATAGTAAGTGCACCATCAAGTTTATCTGCAAATATCGTACTCACAATAATAGGCAAGATATCTGAGAATACCAAGGATACCAATGCCATAGCCACAGTAGCATAAAACCCCTTTCGACAAGATCCATGCTCTACAATCTGTGGAATACCACGTTTAAATGGAGCTACAATAAGCTGCCAAATATCTGAATACCATTTTGTTTCCATATGTTCCCCTCCAAATACATTAAAAGCACATATATTTCTATCATTGTATCACAATGTAGTTTTAAATTAAATATAAATTCATTATAAATTATACAAACAAATATAGTAATAAAAAAGTTGATAGACACCTAATAGCATCTATCAACATTTCTATTACATATGTATTTAAAGAGACATGGACAAGATAATGCCACCTATGCCAAAGACAAAGGATACGATATAAAATGCAATACCTGTTATCCAAGGACTCAATCCAAATTGCTTAGACATCAGTTGCGCCATGATAATGACATTAAATATTTCTATGGTACTTAATCCACTAGATCCGCCTTTAATATGTAAATCCAAGAAAAGATAAATAGGCGCAGCAAAAAGTACAAAAATCAAATGAATCCAACTAGTAATACAACTATTTAAAAGCATGTCTGCCACAAGTTGCTTATATGTAACCTGCCCCTTAAAGACCTTAAAAATACCATATAAAATACCAGAAGATACAAGAACAAACGCTACAATTCCAAGTACATATCCTATAAGAGGAACTGCTTCAAGTTCTATAGGGCCTATAACCTCCCAAATAAATGTTTTAAAAAATGGGCTTTTGGAGAAAATTAGCGATAATATATGTAACCCAAAGTCAGTTATGATTGCTGATATAACAGCTAATAATAACATATTCTTAATAGTGATCAAATGCATCCATTTTTCTATATATGGGCCAAACATACCATTCATAATTCTATACCTTATAAGTCTTCACTTTTAAATAATTGATATCCTTCAAAATAATAACTATGGTCAAGGCCTTTCATAAATAGTTCTCGATTATTGATATCACTTGTAAGGGCTTTAGCAAGAATAGCTTTTATTTCTAAGTCATTTACTGGACTTCGTTCCATAGCAGACAAATATTGCTCTTTATCAACCTGACTCCAATCGATGGTCTTTTGTAGTTCTGTACACAACATATGATCAAGCCATAATCGCATGCTACGCCCATTACCTTCTCTAAAAGGATGAGCTACATTCATTTCAACATACTTTTCTACAATTTCATCAAAGGTAGATTGGGGCATATCTTCAATGGTTCTAACTGCTTCAGCAAGATACATGACAGGAACAAAGCGAAAATTACCTTTAGCAATATTCACACTTCGTAATGCACCAGCAAAATCATATATATCTTGGAATAATATAGTATGGATTTTTTGTAAGGTAGTCCATGTACCACTAGGCATATCATTAAGTAAGTTTTTTTCAAATAATGTTGTTGCCGCTTTTTTACTAATTCGTTCTTCTTCTCTAGCCAATGTTGGGGAATCGGTAATCCCCAATCTATTAGTGATAACCATGTTGGACCTCCTTTTAATTTATTTTCATTATATATATTATACTATAGGCCCCAAAATTATAGATATTACAACTTTAAATCTTACGCACAATGCGTAGAACTAAAAAAAAGCAGCCCTATTGATATGTACCCCCTTTACTGGACAACCAGTAAAGGGGGTATTTTCATGAGATATAGTTATGAATTTAAAAGAAAAGCAATTGAATTATTCTATCAAGGTGAATGGCCGAAGACACCTGCCGGTGTATCAACACATACATTTCATAATCAAATAAGGGAATGGGTTAAACTAGAGCAGTTTCATGGTCCCGATATTAATAAATCTCGAGGGACTAATAAGCCTTGGTCTCCAAAAGAAAAATATGAGTTAGTATGCCAAGTTCTTTCAGGGCAAGGTTTAAGAGCAGTAGCTATTGTAGCGGGTATTAACTCTGGACAACTGTATCAATGGGTTCATAAATACAAAACTTTGGGATACAATGGTCTTATGAATAAACCTAAAGGACGACCACCAAAGGATTGCAAAATGAAAGTACCTAAGACTATCCCACCTCGAAAACTCAAAGAGAGTGAATATGAGGAACTCATTCGCTTACGAGCTGAAATTGCTTATATTAAAGCTGAAAATGAAGTCATAAAAAAAGAGATTGCCTTGAGAGAAGAAAAGGAAGCTGCGCGTCTCAAGGCGAAAAAGCAGCGATTATCAAAGTTCTCCGCCAACAAGGCTATCAACTAAAGCATCTTTTAAAAGCTATGCCAATGGCCAAATCTACCTATTATTTTGAACTTACTAAA
>OKWN01000273.1_pt1 | contig 32357 bp, 24 predicted proteins | sample 1607151 | NCBI WGS metagenome assembly OKWN01 (sample SAMN07501046, study PRJEB24779) | human gut metagenome | isolation source: stool | host: human infant | place: USA: Pittsburgh, PA | reverse complement strand
ATAAATCCAATTTTCCCCCTATCATTTATTAAGGATAAAGCTTTTTTATAAAAACAAAAATACACGTCTGCCTTATCTTTATAAACTTCTTTATATTCACTTAATAAAAATTTTTTATATTCTTTATCTAACATCTTATGACCTATATAAGGTGGATTTCCTACAATATAATCAAATTTAATGAAATACTTTTTCCTTAGAGCATCTTCACAACTTATATTGTTTATGATTATTGGAGTGTCTTTTTCTTCATTGTCATAATATAATTTCTTTTTATTTAAAGTTTGTTTTAATATATTTATTGCATCTTTATCTATATCTACACCATAAATGCATTTACTTATAATATGATCACTTATATTATTAATGTATTCTTCACCATATTTCTTATTTATTTCTTCTATATTATTTTTTATTAGTGTATATAGCACATCATAAACTTCTATTAAAAAGTTCCCACACCCACATGATAAATCTAAAATCTTAGGTTCTGGATTTTTGACTATATTGTGATTTTTAAACATTTCTTCTAATATGTATTTAACTATTATTTTGGGTGTATAGTAGATCCCCTTTATTTTTTTATCGTATAAAGTTAAGCTTTCTTCATATGATTTTGCAAATTCATAATTATCTATTTTTCTCCCCCCTTACAAACTTCATGCCCTCTGTTGAAATTATAGCATATTTGTTTTTTGTATAAATATGTAAATTAAAAAACCGCCCCTTTTTAAGAGGCGGCTAAAATTATTTCAATACTCTTCTTCCATTTACAAAAGCATTTGAATAATAATTGCTATCTAATTGAGAAATTACCACTTTACCCTGACCTGAAGATGAATGTATAAATTGATTATTGCCTACATGAGAAATAACATTACCTTTAGCTCCTACAGTATCAAAAAATACTAAATCTGATGGTTGTAGATCTTCTTTACTTATATATGTCCCGTAAGCTCCTTGCTCCTTAGATGTGCGTGGTAAAGATATATTAGCTATATTTTATATACATACCAAGTAAACCCAGAACAATCAAATGTATTAGGACCTTCGTCCGTCCACACATATTTCTTTCCAAATAAAGTTTTAGCATATTCAATTATTTTGGCTGCCTTTGCAGAGATGGTTATTTGATTAATATCTGTAGTTTTATCACTTAAGTATTTGTGCTCGATAAAAATCCAAGTGTATCTTATATCTAACTAGAGTCCATCAATCTGACTGTGGTGATATTTCTACTTCACTATTCTTAGGTAGTTATTGTATTATTTCATAATCAGTTGATGGTCCCTTTCTAAAATTCAAATTATCTGTATTAACTTTTTTTATTTTATTTTCTATAATTTCACTCATATCATCTCTTATAATTTAATATTATAAGATTATCAAGTCCTATTGATAATTTTAACAGAGAAAAACTCTATTATTGTAAATATATGCATGTTTATAGATATTTATGTTTGTATATTTTTATGTAAAAAAACTGTCTCTAAAAATAGAGACAGTTTACAGTCTATAATACTCTTCTAGCATTTACAAAAGCTCCATTATAATAAGAACTCATTTGCGATATTACAACTTTCTTTTTACTTGATGAAGCGTGTATAAACTCATTGTTACCCATATATATTCCAACGTGACTAACATTTCCATCATTTGATCCATTTGTATCAAAGAATATTAAATCACCAACTTTTAAATTACTTTTACTTACAGAAGTACCATACTTACTTTGATCCTTTGAAACTCTTGGTATAGTAACATTTACTGAATTTTTAAATACGTAGTATGTAAAACCTGAACAATCAAAGCTACTTGGGCCTTGAGCTCCCCATACATATGGCTTTCCAAGTAAAGTCTTAGCTAGTGATATAACTTTACTTGCTGATGAAGATGTCGAAGTAGAACTATCTGAAGCAGTACTACTTAAATACTGACTTGAAACATATCCTGTTTGGCCATTATATTTTATTTTTGACCATCCATTTGATGTTGATATTACTTCAACCTTATCTCCACTTGATAACTTTCCTATTACCGAGTTATTTGTTGATGGCCCACTTCTAACATTTAATGATGAAGCATTTACATATTTTATTGTTGTAGTACTTGATTCTGGAGCACTACTACTTAAATATTTACTTGAAACATATCCTGTCTTGCCATCATATTTTATTTTTGACCATCCATTTGATGTTGATATTACTTCAACCTTATCTCCACTTGATAATTTCCCTATTACTGAGTAACTTGTTGATGGTCCACTTCTAAAGTTTAATGATGAAGCATTTACATACTTCGTCGTTTTAGTGCTTGATGTATCTTTCTCCACATAATCGCCATAAACATATCCTGTTTTACTAGAATATTTAACTTTTATCCAAGAACCGCTTTCACCTAAGTACTCTACTTTATCACCTTTGTTAAACTTCCCAATTGATGAATAACTTGTTGATGGTCCACTTCTAAAGTTTACTGCATCTGCTGTTATGATCCTATATTCAGTATCCGCAAATGCTGTCGTCATTCCTGTATGTAACATTATTGATGATGCTACTAATCCTGTTAAAACGTATTTCTTATCAATACTCATAAATGTATTATAACTTATTATAAGTTATAATTCACTCAACTCCTCTCCCAATGTTATTTTATATATATTGTCAATTTTAAATATAGCTTACCTAAATACTTTCAAATATTACTATTAGTATTATTACAAAAATGTAAGTATTTGTCCATAATACTAAGGGTATTTACATTATTTACATGAGTAATTTACTAGTTTTTGGATATAATAATAGGCCAGCAATTACTTTGCTGACCTATTATTATATCAATTTATTATTGTTTACCTGTGCTTCCAATTCCGCCTCTATCTTCTGCTTGAAGCTTTTCAACTTCATTAAAAACTATCTTAGGTTGGTTTTCTTGAATTCTAAATTGGCATATTCTATCATTTACTTCTATTACTGTGTCTCTAAGAGCAAATGCTGGCATAAACCACCAATCATTTGGTCCACAATATGTATTATCTACTATTCCACAGTGATTAGTTTGAATTATACCAAAGTTTTTGAAAGTACTACTTCTTGGTACTATATGAGCTTCATAACCTTTTGGTAATTCCATAGCCACACCTAACGGAATTAATTTAAACTCTCCTGCTTTTAATTCAACTTTTTCAGCTGCTCTTAAATCTATCCAATCAGATTTTCCATCTATGTATTCTAATCTTTTTATCTCATCATTAAGATATTGAATTTTAATATTTTTCATTTCTTAATCTCCTTTTAAAGTTTAACTATTATATCCAATTTTAAATACTTTTATATTTTACTACAATATATAATAATATGTAAGAGTGTAAGAATTTAATTTGCAAATACTTGAGAGAACACCTATTCTATGGTAATATTGTAAATGTTCAAAAGGAGGTAGAAAATGAAACTTATTTTAGCAGAAAAGCCATCTGTCGCTAAAACTATTGCATCCTTTTTAGGTGCCAATGTAAGATGTAATGGATATTTTGAAGGAAATGGATATATTATTACTTATGCATTTGGACATTTAGTTTCTTTATATGATATGAAGGATTATGATAAGGATAGATACTCTGGATCATGGAAGATGGAGAATTTTCCATTTATCCCGCAAGATAGATTTAAATTTAAAGTTGAAGATTCTAAAAAAAATCAATTTGATGTAATTAACACTCTATTACATAGAGATGATATTGAATATATTATAAATGCAACAGATAATGACCGTGAAGGTGAACTAATTGCCTTTTTAATTTTTCTTATGGCAAAAAATAAAAAGCCTGTAAAAAGAATATTAGTAAACGAATGGACACCTCAAGATATAACAAAAGGTCTTCAAAATCTTAAAGATGAAGAAGATATGAGAAACTTACAAGCAGCAGGATATACAAGATTAATAACAGACTGGTTAATAGGTATAAACTTTACTTCTATTGCAACACTTAAATATGGTAATGGAAAGTTATTAAATATAGGACGTGTAATTCTTCCAACTGTAAAACTTGTTTATGATAGAGATATGGAAATTCGAAACTTTGTTCCAAAAACTTATTATGAAATAGAAGGAAGTTTTAGATGTAAAAACGGTGAATATAAAGGTAAATTAGTAAAAAATAAAAATAGTAAATTTGATACACCAGAAGAAGCTAGAGCAATAATTGATAGTATTACTTCTAAAGAAGGTATCATAACTGATAAAAAAGTAACTACTTCTAAAGAATATGCTCCTAAATTATTTTCTTTAACTTCACTGCAAGGTTATATTACTTCAAAGTATAGTAATTTTACATCTGACAAGGTCCTTACAGTCTGTCAGTCTTTGTATGAAGGTAAAGGTAAAGGTGGATATATTACTTATCCAAGGACTGACTCAGTTTTCCTAGAAGAAAGCTTAGTCGATAAAACTTCTGATACTTTAAACAAATTAAAAAAGGGCCTACCTTATGAAAGTAAAATTAAATTTACTAAAACAAAAAGAGTTTTTGACTCTTCAAAGGTTGATAGCCATAGTGCCATCACACCAACTTATATAGTACCAACTAAATTAACGCCTGATGAAGCTATTGTTTACAATGCCATCAAGGATAGATTTATAGCTAACTTTATGCCACCTGCAGAGTATGAAAATACAGAAATAAAAACTGATGTGAATAAAAATATATTCATTACAAAAGGAAAAGTCCTTAAGGTTAAAGGATATTTAGAAGTTTATAATAAAGAAGAAAAAGATGATTTACTTCCTATGATGGATAAAAATGAGGCAGTTGATGTTATAGAAGTAAAACCTATAAGTAAACAAACTACTCCTCCTAAGCCATATACAGAAGATACTTTACTTAAAGCCATGAAAAACTGTGGTAAAAATGTACCTGAGGAAGATACAACAGTATTATCTGGTTACTCTATAGGTACTTCTGCAACTCGTGCTGATGTCCTTAAGAAAATCGGTCAAGTTGGATATGTAAGTAAAAAAGGTAAGTCTTACGCTATAACTGATTTAGGTCAAAATCTAGTAGAAATTTTCCCTGTCAAAGAATTATTTGACGTGGATTATACTGGTAAACTAGAAAAAAGTTTAAGCGATATTCAAAAAGGGCAATATACAAGAAAAGAATATCTTAATAACATTATGAGTTTTATTTGGAATAGTGTTAATTTAATTAAAAATGATAGGCCTAGAAAAATAAGTACAGAAAGTTTTACTTATAATGCTAAAACTAAGAGGTTTGTAAGTGATAAATCTATATCATCATCTAAAAAATCTACATCTTCTAAATCTGTTACAACTAAAAGTTCTGGATCAAACGATAATACTCCTTTAGGTAAATGTCCAGTATGTGGCGGAGATGTTCTGGAAAACTCTAAAGGCTTCTTATGTACTAATTATACTAACTGTAAATATGGTATTTTTAAAGACGATAAATATTTACAGTTATTTAAAAAGAAACCTACTAAAACTATGGTAAAAAACTTGCTAAAAAAAGGTGAAGCTAAGGTGAAATCCTTAACTGGTAAAGATGGAAATAAGTTTGATGCCATACTTAAATACGAAAAAAATGACAAGGGTTATTATTCTTGGTTAATAAAAAAAGATCAATAATAAAAATAGAGGGATTAATTGCTTTAATACCTCTATTTTTATTATTATATAAATTTTATATAATAATAAACTTAATTAAAAATGAAAGGATGTATGTTATGGACGGAAAAGTAATATTAAATTTAGCAATAAGTATAGACGGATATATAGCTGACGAAAACGGAGGATTCGACTGGATAGTTGGAAATGATGACAATTCGTTAAATACTAATAATAAATGGGACTTTGGAAACTTTTTAGAGGATATCGATGTTATAGTAATGGGTAAAAATTGCTATGATCAGGGCTTTCATAAAGATTACAAAGAAAAGCCAGTATATATAGCCACATCAAAAACAATGGATGACTATGAAAATTATCATTTTATAAATGATAATTTATGCGAAACAATACTAAAATTTAAAAATGAAGGTAAAAACATATTCTTATTCGGTGGAGGAGGTTTAGTAGATAACTTTCTTAAAGCTGATATTATAGATCAATTTATAGTTGGAATAATACCTACAATTTTAGGCAAAGGCATACCTCTATTCCTTGAAAATAATCCTAAAATAGACTTACATCTTGATTCTTACATAATAGAGAATGGGATAGCAATATTGCAATATTCAAAAACAAATGAATCACTTTAATTTTTATCTATATAAATGATTAATATAAAATTACTAATTTAAATAAAAAATTCGCTTCACTCGTATCGCCAACGAAATGCCTTTGAGCAACGTGTTGGCGAATCATTTCGTTACCACTTCAGGCAACTCCGTTGTTCAAAAGTAATTTTTTACAATTTTATAGTTGTTGATATTCCTTAATTATATAGCTTATCCACAACTGTAAGAATATTATAATGTCATAGCATGTAAAAAAACTGATCTTATTTTAGATCAGTTTCCTTATAATTTATAATATATTACATTTGAGCATATATCTTAACTAGCTCAACAGCTATATCAACAACTTTATCCATACCTTCCACACTTATATGTTCGCAAGCTCCATGATAAGCAGCTCCACCAGTTCCTAAGTTTGGGCAAGGAAGTCCTTTGAAACTAAGTTGAGCCCCATCAGTTCCTCCACGTATAGCATCTACAGTTGGCTCTAATCCTACTGCTTTTATTGCCTTTTTAGCATTATCTATTAAATGCATACATGGCTCTATTTGTTCTTTCATATTTCTATATTGTTGTTTTATAGTAAGAGTTACTACACCTTCACCATATTTTTCATTCATAGTTCTCGCTATATTCTCTAAGAATTCATTTCTTGCAGCAAATTTGTCTGCATCATGATCTCTTACTATATAAACAAGTTTTGAGTATTCTACTGAACCTGTTGTCTCCATTAAATGATAGAATCCTTCATACCCTTCAGTAGTAGCTGGAGTTTCTTTTGGTAACATCGAGTTTATCTCCATTGCTAATAGTTGAGAATTAACCATTATGTCTTTAGCACTACCTGGATGAACATTTATACCTTTTATCTCAAATGTTGCAGAAGATGCATTAAAGTTTTCATACTCTATTTGTCCTTCTAGCCATCCATCTAAAGTGTATGCGAAGTCAGCACCAAATTTTTCAACATCAAAATTATGAGCTCCAGCTCCTATTTCTTCATCTGGATTAAATCCTATACATATTTTGCCATGAGGTATATTTTCTTTTTGTATTCTTTCTATAACAGTCATTATTTCTGCTATACCTGCTTTATCATCTGCACCAAGTAAAGTTGTTCCGTCTGTAGTTATCAAAGTTCTTCCTTTAAAACTTTTTAAATGTGGAAAATCACAAACTCTTATAACTCTTCCACTATCCCCTAAAACTATATCTTCGCCATTATAATTTTCTATAATTTGTGGATTAACATTTTGTCCACTTATATCTTCTGAGGTATCTAAGTGAGCTATAAACCCTAGTTTAGCTTTATCTTCATATCCTTTTGTTGCAGCTAAAGTTCCATAGACATAACTTTTATCGTCTACGTGAGCATCTTCTATTCCTAACTCTTTCATTTCTTCAACTAATAGCTTAGCTAAATCAAATTGACGAGAAGTAGAAGGCACAGCATCGCTACTACTATCACTAGTAGTCCAAACTTTTACATAGTTCAACATTCTTTCATATGCTCTCATATTATTACTCTCCTTATAAATATATATTAATAAAACAAAAACTGGGCTCTGTAACAGCTCAGAACCCAGTTAAGTATTTATTTCATATCAATCTACGACAATATTAAACTGCCATTTTGTCAGCATCTTCACTATCATCATCAGCAACTAATGTACTTAATTTTTTATCTAATGCAAATAATGATACTGCACAAACAAATAAGATTACTGGTATTACAGTGTAAACTATTATCATATCGAATTGTTTAGTAAAATTGTATATAGCTCCATGAGTTTTACCAGCTATAAAAGTAGCAAAAGTCCAAACTCCCATTAATACTGCTAAGTATTTCTTTGGAGCGTATTTACTTACAAATGAATTCCCAAGTGGAGAGAAACACATTTCTCCTAAACTTAAGAAGAATCCAAATGCTATTATCCATCCTATAGAAGCCTTCGCTGTCTCTGGAGCACCTATACCTCTTGTAAATTCAGCCCCAACTAACATTAAAAATGCAACTCCTAGGAATGCTAATCCTATACCTGTTTTCTTAAATAGAGATAAGTCTCCTTGTGGTCTTTGAGATAATTTATACCATAAAGAACCTAAGATTGGCCCAAGAAGTATGCATAATAATGCATTTTCTGAATCAAACCATAATAAAGGTACTTCAAAGTTTCCTATAGACATATCTACAAAAGCTCCACCGTAATCATAAACTGCTAAATAAGTAACATACCAGAATAACCAGAATATTACCGAGAAAGTAGAAACTAAAACTATAGCCATAATTCTTTTCTTTTCTATTATAGTTAATGGTGATTTTGTATCATTTTCAGCATTATCATTTTTTTCTTGGCCAGCTAAGAATGGTTTTTTACCATGTTCACCTAAGAACTTCCACCCTAAAACAAATATTATTGCTCCTACTATCATTATAACAGCTGAGAATTTAAAGCATGCTGTAAATCCTAAAACTTTTCCTTTATTAAATAAGTACATATAAGCAAACCCAAAGAAAGTTGTTCCAAAGAAACTACCTGTATTTATAAAACTATACTGTGTTGAGAATGCTGAATCAAGTTGATCTTGATCAGCAAATAAAGTACCTGTTAATGCAGATAAATTACCTTTAAATAAACCTGTACCTAAAGCAACTAAAGCTATCATTATATTGATTCCTGTTATATCTGTAGCATTAGCTCCTATAAAATAACCAGCACCCATTATTAACATTCCTGCTGGTATAGCGTATCTAGCTCCTATCCATCTATCACAAATCATACCACCAAATATTGGTGCTAAATAAGTGAATGCAACTAAATTAGCAACTGCTAAAGCTGCTTGGTCTGATGTAAGCCCTAATCCACCTGTTGCAACACTTGCCGCAATAAATAATAATAATATTCCTTTACTTCCATAATATGCAGCTCTTTCAAATGAGAAAGTGCTTGAACATAGGTAGAAAGCTAAAGGTCTCTTTTTTGATTTAACTGTGTTTTCCATGTTGTCCCCCATATATAATGTATTTCTTGTGTATCTTTTCTAATCAGTCATTTCCTAAGCTGTTAATAAATATGGCTGATTACGTCATACACAGTTTTATGATAACTAATAAAGATATAATCTTACATCTTTATTAGTTACAAACTCCCTAATTTGGCCTCAAACTTTTGTATTATATTTTATTGCCATTTTCCACAATAATAACTAAATATTATATTTCTCTTGTATATTCTTTTAACCAGCTTCTTTCCTCATCACTTAAATAAGGACTGATTGTTTCATATACATTCTTATGATAGTCATTTAAAAATGATTTTTCTCTTTCAGTCATTAAACTTGGATTAATTCCATCTAAATCTATTGGACACATAGTTATTGTATCAAATGCCATAAATTGTCCATTTATATTTTTCTCTAGTTTTTTAACAACTAATTGATTTTCTATACGAATTCCATGAGAGCCTTCCATATATATTCCTGGTTCATTTGTTATAACCATCCCTTCTTCAAATGGAGTGGTTTCATGTTTAGATGGTACTATATACCATCTAAATCCACTTGGCCCTTCATGTACGCTTAACATATATCCTACACCATGACCTGTTCCGCATTTGTAATCAATTCCCATATCCCACATTGGACCTCTTGCAAGTATATCTAAGTTGTATCCTCTGCATCCATATAAGAACTTCGCCATAGACAGATTTATCATACCTCTTGCTACTGCAGTGTAGTGAGTCTTCAGCTCATCGTCTATCTCTCCCAATATGTAAGTTCTTGTAATATCAGTAGTTCCTTCTAAATAATGTCCTCCAGAATCTACTAAAAACATGTGCTCTGCGTCTATTTCATAGTCACTTTCTTCAGTTGCGGCATAATGCATCATTGCAGCATGTTCTTTATAACCTGCTATAGTTTCAAAACTCAAATCAAAAAAACCTTCTTGTTCTTTTCTAAGTTGTAATAATTTTTCTGATGCACTAAGTTCACTAATCTTGATTTTTCCTACATTAGTTTTTAACCAATACATAAATTTAGTACAAGCTATACCATCTTTTATATATGCTTTTTTCATATTATTTAACTCAGTTTTATTTTTTATTGCTTTCATTAAAACTGCAGGGTTTTCTATTTCTATTTTTTTAATGTTTTCTGAAATATTATTATATAGAGAATAGTTTACTCTCTCTGTATCTAACATTATAACTTCTTTATCATCTAATTTTTTTATAAAATCATAAACATCATTATATGGTCTTATTTCTATATTAGATTTATTGAATTCTAATTTTATATCATCATCAAGTTTTTTCTCATCAATAAATAAATAAGCATTATCAAGAGTTATAGCCGCATAAGCAAGTACTACTGGTGTATAACTTACATCATTTCCTCTTATATTAAATATCCAGGCTACTTCGTCTAACGTTGTAACCACATGAATTGTTGCACTATTTTCTTTCATTACATTTCTTATTCTATTTATTTTTGATTGGAAGCTCTCTCCAGCATATTTTTCTTCTAGTACAAAAGCTTTTTCTTCAGATAGGCTAGGTCTATCTTCCCATACAGAATCAATAAGATCTTCATCATATTTAATAATAACGTTTTTCTTTTCTAACTCTGCTTTAAGTTCTAAACCTTCACCTGCTGATATTAATCTGCCATCAAATCCTAATATACCATTTTTCGGCATATTTTCTATTACAAACTCATTAACAGTTGGTACGCCTTCTTCACCCATTTTGAATAAATCAATACCGCTTCCTGATAGCTCTTTTTCAGCTTGTATAAAGTATCTTCCATCTGTCCACAGCCCTGCTTTTTCCTTAGTTATTACTACAGTTCCTGCTGAACCTTTAAAACCCGAAATAAATTGTCTAGATTTGAAATGTTCCCCAACATACTCACTTTGATGATTGTCTGCAGAAGGAATAATGTAAGCATCAATGTTTCTCTCTTCCATTATTTTTCTAAGTGCAGATACCCTACTTGCTATACTCATATACTATCCACCCCTAAATATAATATTTTGTAAAACATTTGATATTAAGTTGTCTACAAGTTATATATATTTGCATTTAACATGTATTATCATCTGTAATTATAATATAATCTCAGAATAATTACACCATATATTATTTTATTTTTATATAAATATCCTATTATTCTCCACATTGCATCTTCATATTACATATATACATCATTTTTCTATACTATTTAAATTATTTCGTAAAATCAAAGAATTTTACTTTTTATTTTTTAAAGTTTTAAATGACTAATATTGACTTTATTATACATGAATACTACAATTATCTTAGTTAATTTAAATAATTAAATTTTAGATTAATTAATTTGTATTTACAATAGGGGGATTTATTAATGGATCAAATTAAATTACAAAGAATTATTACATCAATGAAGGAAAACGATATTCCTCAATTAATAGTAGCTGATCCAGCTTCTATATGCTATTTAACAGGACGTATGCTAAACTGTGGAGAAAGAATGCTTGCACTTTACCTTGATGTAGAAGGTAATCATAAATTCTTTATAGGTAAATTATTCCCACAATCTACTCCAATTGAAGGAGCTGAAATAGTTTACTTTGATGATACTGATGATTATGTAGGTATGTTAGCCAACTGTATGAGAGAAAATACTGTAGTTGGTATAGATAAAGTATGGCCAGCTAAGTTCTTATTGCCTTTAATGAGTAAATTAAATGCTACTAAATTTATTGATGGATCATTTATAGTAGATGATATACGTCAAATAAAAGATGAGAAAGAGCAAGAATTAATGAGAGCTGCATCTAAATTAAATGACAGTGTTATGGAAAGATTAATGCCACTTGTTAAAGATGGTTATACTGAATTAGAAATGGCAGATAAAATATTAGAAATGTACTTAGAAGGTGGGGCTTCTGGTCACTCTTTTGATCCAATAATAGGATATGGTGCTAATGCTGCTGATCCTCATCATGAATCAGATAACTCTAAAGGTAAGTTTGGAGATTCTGTTGTTCTTGACTTAGGTTGTGTAAAAGATGGATATTGTTCTGATATGACTAGAACAGTGTTTATTGGAGAAGTTTCTGAAAAAGGTAAAGAAGTATATGAAATAGTTAAAGAAGCTAACTTAAGAGGTATAGCTGCTTGTAAACCTGGAAACAGATTCTGTGATGTAGATAACGCTTGTCGTGACTACATAACAGAAAAGGGATATGGAGAGTACTTCACTCATAGAACTGGTCACTCTATAGGAATGGAATGCCATGAATTTGGTGATGTTTCTTCTGTAAATGAAGCTATTCTAAAACCAGGTATGGTATTCTCAGTTGAGCCAGGTGTATATTTACCAGGTGAAGTTGGAGTTAGAATAGAAGATTTAGTATTAATAACTGAAGATGGATGCGAAGTATTAAACAACGTAACTAAAGATTTAATTGTTATAAAATAAATATTATTTTGATGATATAAAAAATCGGAAGCCTAGGCCTCCGATTTTTTTATGCAAATTTTTAGTAACATGAATTCTTAAAACTAATCTTAATACTATTTTAATACTCCTCCCCTAAGTCTTAATACCTTTTTAAACTTTAGATTTTTATACTTAAGTTATAAAAAAAGGAGGTATGAGTAATGCAAATACTAATTTGGATAATTGGTTTAATTGCAACAATTTTATTAATTTACTACTTTGTAATTCTTATGGGAGGAGATAAACAATGACATCTACTATCGTACAATATTTTATTTATTTAGTAATTCTTGTAATACTTGCCATACCACTTGGTTCTTATATAGGCAAAGTAATGAATGGGGAAAAAGTATTTTTATCAAAACTTTTATCACCTTGTGAAAAATTCATTTATAAAATAATGAAAATTAAAGATGATGACGAAATGAACTGGAAAAAATATACTGTATGTGTTTTAGTATTCAACGGAATTGGTTTAATATTTCTTTTTCTACTTCAATTGTTTCAAGGTTATTTATTTGGTAATCCACAAAAAATTCCAGGAGTATCATGGGATTTATCTTTAAACACAGCAATAAGTTTTGTTACAAATACAAACTGGCAAGCCTACAGCGGTGAATCTGGATTAAGTTATTTAACTCAAGCTCTTGGTCTTACAGTTCAAAACTTTGTTTCTGCTGCAACAGGAATAGCCGTATTATTTGCTTTAATTCGTGGATTTATAAAAGTTAAGTCAAAAGGACTTGGTAGTTACTGGGTTGATATGACTAAAATAATACTTTATATATTAATACCTTTAAATGTAGTTATTTCTATTGGACTGGTATCTCAAGGCGTTGTTCAAAATTTCAAATCAGCTGAAACAGTTCAACTAATTGAACCTATTGCTGTAGATAATGAAGGTAATATTATTGAAAATGCAAAAATTGACTTAAAAACTAATACGGTATCTGTTAACAGAAAAATAGTTAAAGATGCTGAAGTCATAGACGAAGAAATTATTCCTCTTGGACCTGCTGCCAGTCAAGTAGCTATAAAACAAACTGGTACTAATGGTGGTGGTTTCTATGGTGTGAACTCAGCTCATCCTTTAGAAAACCCTACAATAATTTCTAATTTACTTGAAATGATTTCTCTTTTATTAATACCTACAGCTTTATGTTTTACATTTGGTAGAAATGTTAAAAACAAAAAGCAAGGTATTTCAATTTTTATGGCTATGTTTATAGTTCTTGTAATTGCTCTTGCAACTGTAGCTGTATGTGAACAAAATGCAACTCCTCAACTTGCACAAAATGGTGTTGTTGATACAACTACTATAAATCAATCCGGTGGAAATATGGAAGGTAAAGAATCTCGTTTTGGTATAGTTGCTTCTTCTACATGGGCTACATTTACTACTGCTGCTTCAAACGGTTCTGTAAACTCTATGCATGATAGTTATACTCCTATTGGTGGAATGGTAACCATGTTACTAATGCAACTTGGGGAAGTAATATTTGGTGGTGTTGGATGCGGATTATATGGAATGTTAGCATTTGCAATATTAACTGTATTTATTGCTGGTCTTATGGTTGGTAGAACACCTGAATTTTTAGGTAAAAAAATTGAACCTTATGAAATGAAATGGTCAGCACTTGTTTGTCTTGCTACTCCTATTGCTATATTAGTTGGTAGTGGAATTGCATCAGTATGGCCAACTATTACAGATAGTCTAAATAATTTGGGCTCTCATGGATTTTCCGAAATACTTTATGCTTATTCATCAGCAAGTGGAAATAATGGTTCTGCTTTTGCTGGATTTGGAGCTAATACAGTATTTTTAAATCTTACATTAGGATTATGCATGTTATTTGCAAGATTTATACCAATAATAGGTATCATGGCTATTGCAGGTAGCTTAGTTCAAAAGAAAAAAATTGCTACTACATCAGGAACATTATCTACTACTAATGCTATGTTTGTATTCTTATTAATTATGATTGTTTTATTAATTGGTGCTCTTAGTTTCTTCCCTGCTTTATCACTTGGACCAATTGCTGAATATTTCAGTTCAATCTTATAGGAGGTGCTTTTAATTGAATAATAATTCACAAGGTGCTCTTTCTAGTAAAAGTATGATTAAAAGAGCTATAAAAGATTCATTTATAAAATTAAAACCAAAAACACAAAAAGAAAACCCTGTAATGTTACTTGTTTATATATCCGCCATATTAACTAGTTTACTTTGGATAATATCTTTATTTGGAATTAAAGACGCTTCATCTGGATATACCTTAGCCATAGCTATAATACTTTGGTTTACAGTTATATTTGCAAACTTTGCAGAAGCTATAGCTGAAGGTAGGGGCAAAGCTCAAGCTGATACTTTAAGAGCTAGTAAGCATGATGTAGATGCTTATAAAATTGTATCTTTAGATAAAAAAGATAAATTTACTGTAGTTCCATCTGCTACTTTAAAAAAGGGTGATCTTGTAATTGTTAAAGCTGACAACCAAATCCCTGCTGATGGTGAAGTTATTGAAGGTGCTGCCTCTGTTGATGAAAGTGCTATAACTGGTGAATCTGCACCAGTTATACGTGAAGCAGGAGGAGATAGAAGTGCAGTCACTGGAGGTACTACTGTAATATCAGACTGGATAATAGTAAAAGTTACTAGCGAAGAAGGTGAAAGCTTCCTTGATAAAATGATTGCCATGGTTGAAGGTGCTTCAAGAAATAAAACACCAAATGAAATAGCACTTGAAATATTCCTTGTTGCTCTTACAATAATATTTATTTTAGTAACTATGTCTCTTTATACTTACTCTGCTTTTAGTGCAAATCAATCAGGCATAAATAATCCAATATCCATCACTACATTGGTTGCTTTGCTTGTTTGCCTAGCTCCAACAACAATAGGTGCCCTACTTTCTGCTATTGGTATAGCAGGTATGAGTAGATTAAACGCTTCCAATGTACTTGCAATGAGTGGCCGTGCTATAGAAGCAGCTGGAGATGTTGATATATTAATGCTTGATAAAACAGGAACTATTACTCTTGGTAATCGTCAGGCCAGTGAATTTATTCCTGTAGATAATACCGCACCTAAAGATTTGGCTGATGCTGCACAATTATCATCTTTAGCTGATGAAACTCCAGAAGGTAGAAGCATTGTAATTCTTGCAAAAGAACAATTTAATATAAGAGGTCGAGATCTTAATGATAAAAATATTAATTTCATTCCTTTCTCTGCTAAAACTCGTATGAGTGGCGTTGATTATAATGGAGATGAAATTCGTAAAGGTGCAGTAGATGCAATAAAAGACTATGTTTCTCAATTTGGCGGTGTATATAGTGATGAATGTGATGAAGTTGTAAGAAAAATATCTAATCAAGGTGGTACTCCTTTGATAGTTACTAAAAATTATAAAATACTTGGAGTAATACACTTAAAAGATGTTATAAAAAAAGGTGTAAAAGAAAAATTTGCAGACTTAAGAAAAATGGGTATTAAGACTATAATGATTACGGGAGATAACCCTCTTACTGCGGCTGCCATATCTGCTGAAGCTGGCGTTGATGACTTCCTTGCAGAAGCTACTCCAGAAGGGAAATTAGAATTAATCAGAGATTATCAAAGAAAAGGCCATTTAGTTGCCATGACTGGTGATGGAACAAACGATGCTCCAGCTCTTGCTCAAGCTGATGTCGCTGTTGCAATGAACTCTGGTACACAGGCTGCAAAAGAAGCTGGTAATATGGTTGATTTAGACTCATCACCTACAAAACTTATAGATATAGTTCGTATAGGTAAACAACTTTTGATGACTAGAGGTAGTCTTACTACATTCTCTATAGCAAACGATCTTGCAAAATACTTTGCCATAATACCTGCTCTATTTTTAGGATTATATCCTCAACTTTCTGCATTAAACATAATGAATCTTCATAGTCCACAAAGTGCTGTTTTATCAGCAATAATATACAACGCTTTAATAATTGTTGCTTTAATTCCACTTGCTTTAAAAGGTGTTAAATATCGTGAGGTATCTGCTGGTAAATTACTTTCTAAAAACTTATTAGTTTATGGTCTTGGTGGTATAATAGCTCCATTTATATTTATAAAAATTATAGATGTGTTATTGACTTCTCTTGGTCTTGCTTAATGATATTGTTATGATATATCAATTAACATAACTGATAATGAAAAATAGTTAGATATATTAATCTGGTTAGATAGTGTATCTTCTCTAGAATCATTCATAAGAGCAGTGAGAATCCCTTTTATTCCTGCTTTTATTATTTACTTAATCTCATAAGGAGGTATAAAAATGAAATCTATTTTTGCTAAAGGATTATCATCCTTTATAATTTTTACTATACTTTGCGGTGTGCTATATACAGGTTCTATAACATGTATTTCTCAAATCTTCTTCCCTTCCAAAGCAAATGGAAGCATTATTGAAGTTGATGGAAAAAAATACGGTTCACAATTAATAGCTCAACAATATACAGATGAAAAACATATGTGGGGACGTATAATGAATTTAGATACAGAAACATTTACAGATAAAGATGGTAATAAAGTAGTATACTCCACTCCATCTAACTTAAGCCCCGCTAGTGATGAATATAAAGAACTTGTAGCTCAAAGAGTTGATAAAATAAAATCTTCTCATGAATATAATAAAGATGAATCAATCCCTGTTGATTTAGTAACTTGTTCTGGTAGTGGATTAGATCCTGAAATTTCATTAGCTGCTGCAAAATATCAAGTTAAAAGACTTGCTACTAATAATAATATGACTGAATCAGAAGTTGAAAATATTATTGATAAATGTACTAACAAACCTGTTTTAGGAATACTTGGTGAAACTACAGTAAATGTATTAAAAGTTAATTTAATGATAGATAAAATACTTTTATAAATCAAAAAATCAAAAGCAAAGCTTATAAATATATTAGCTTTGCTTTTTGTAACTTTGATAATATAAATTTTACACAAATTTAATACAAATCTTTATATAATCTTTATACAATCATATAAAACTATAATACTTTCATAACACATGTTCTGCTAAACTTATATCAAATTCTGTTTTGAGGTGCTTATTATGATAGATAGACAAATAAACCCAGATAAAATATTAGAAAAAATAAATTATGAGGAAAATACTAAACAAAAAGGTCATCTTAAAATATTTTTTGGATATGCTGCTGGTGTTGGTAAAACTTATGCCATGTTAAAAGCTGCTCACAAAGCAAAAGAATCTGGCATTGATGTAGTTGTTGGATATGTTGAACCTCATGCAAGGCCAGAGACAAAAGAACTTTTAAATGATTTAGAAATTCTTCCAACCCTTACTATAAAATATAAAGAAATTAATTTAAATGAGTTCAATATTGATTTAGCAATAAAAAGAAATCCTACAATTATATTGGTAGATGAATTAGCTCATACAAATGCTGCTGGATGTCGTCATTTAAAAAGATATCAAGATGTAAACGAGCTTTTAAATTTAGGTATTAATGTTTACACTACTGTAAATGTTCAACATATAGAAAGTTTAAATGATATTGTATCTTCCATAACTAAAGTTATTGTTAGAGAAAGAATTCCCGACTATATCTTCGATAATGCCCATCAAGTAGAGCTTGTAGATATAGAGCCGGAAGAACTTATTAGAAGATTAAATGAAGGTAAGATTTATGCGTCAAATCAAGTAAAAAATGCCCTAATTAATTTTTTTAGTATTGAAAATTTAACAGCCCTTAGAGAAATTGCTTTAAGAAGAACTGCTGATAGAGTTAATAAGATTTCAGAAAAAGTAAAACAAAATGATAGTGCCAATTATTTTACTGACGAGAAAATCCTAGTTTGTCTTTCTTCTTCTCCTACTAATAGCAAAATTATCAGGAGAGCTGCTAGAATGGCTTCTGCTTTTAAAGGTGAATTTATTGGATTATTTGTTGAAACATCCGATGATGAAAATATGAGCGAAGAAAATAAAACTAGATTAAGAAATAATATTCATTTAGCAGAACAACTTGGTGCTAAGATAGAGACAGTTACAGGAGAAGATATTGCTTTTCAAATTGCTGAGTTTGCAAGACTTGCAGGCGTATCTAAAGTAATACTTGGTAGAAGTAGTAGTAAGAAAAAATATTTTTGGGCCAAATCACCTTTGACTGAAAAACTTACTTCTTATGCTCCTAATTTAGATATTTATATTATCCCAGATACATCAACATTAAGTTATCCGTCAAATTCAAAACTTAATATTAAATCAAAATTAACTTTAAGAGATTTGGCTATATCTTTTTTTATTTTAACTTTAGCTACTATCATAAGTTTTATATTTTTTAACCTTGGATTTAGTGAATCAAATATTATTACTTTATATATCTTAGGCGTTTTAATTACAGCAATACTTACAGAAAATACCTTGCAAAGTATTCTCTCTGCACTTATAAGCGTTCTTGTATTCAATTTTTTCTTTACTGATCCAAGGTTCACTTTTAACTCTTATGATGCTGGTTATCCTGTAACATTTGTTATTATGTTTATCTCAGCTTTTTTAACAGGCTCTTTAGCTTCTAAAATAAAACGTCAAGCTAATCAATCTGCTTATACGGCTTATCGTACTAAGATTCTGCTTGAAACTAATCAACTTTTACAGCAAGAAGTGAAAAAAGAAGGGATCATAAAAGTTACAGCAATACAATTATCAAAGTTGTTAAATAAAAATATTATATTCTATAATTCAGAAAATAATCAATTATTAGAGCCTGTTATATTTTCACCTTCTGAATACACTTATGATACTTCTAGATTTGTTACATCTAATGAAAAAGCTGTAGCTCAGTGGGTATTCAAAAATAATAAACATGCTGGTGCAACTACAAATACCCTAGGTAATTCTAAATGTTTGTATTTAGCAATAAGAGTTAATAAAAGAGTTTACGGTGTAGTGGGTATCGCCTTAGAAAATGATTCTTTAGATGCTTTAGAAAATAATATTATGTTATCCATATTAGGTGAATGTGCTATTGCGTTAGAAAATAATTTTATACGTAAACAAAGAGAAGAAGCTGCTACTTTGGCAAAAAATGAGAAATTGAGAGCTAATTTACTACGTTCTATTTCTCACGATTTACGAACTCCCCTTACTAGCATATTTGGTAATTCAGAAATGTTATTAAAAGATAATGAAATTATTTCTAAAGAGAAAAAAATTCAACTTTATTCTGATATTCATGAAGACTCTTTATGGTTAATTAATTTAGTTGAAAATTTACTTGCTGCTACTAAAATTGAAGACGGTACTATGAGTCTAAATATAAAACCTGAACTTATGGAGGAAGTAATAGATGAAGCTCTTAGACATATAAAAAGAAAAAGTATTAATCATTTTATAAAAGTTACTACTTCAGATGAAATGCTTTTTGCAAAAATGGATTCAAAATTAATAATACAAGTAATAATAAATATTGTTGATAATGCACTTAAATATACACCAGATGACTCTCATATTAATATTAATACACAAAAATATGAAGACATGGTTCTAGTAGAAATTAGTGATGATGGTAATGGCTTATCTGACGAAGACAAGGAAAAAATCTTTGATATGTTTTATACTGTTAACAATAAAATTGTTGATAGCAAACGTAGTTTAGGATTAGGATTAGCCCTTTGTAAATCTATTATTTTAGCCCACGGTGGGGAAATAAACGTAAAAGATAATAAACCTTGTGGAACAACATTTTCATTTACATTACCATTAGAGGAGGTAAACTTATATGAATAAATCATTAATTTTAATAGTTGAAGATGATAAAGCAGTTAAAAATTTAATATCAACTACATTGGAAACACATAATTATAATTACCACACTGCTTCAAATGGCGAATCTGCCATATTGGATGCAACATCTAATAATCCAGATGTTGTTTTTCTTGATTTAGGACTTCCTGATATAGATGGTATCGATATTATAAAAAAAATTCGCTCTTGGTCTAACGTTCCTATTATTGTAATAAGCTCAAGAAGCGAAGATAAAGATAAGATAGATGCCTTAGATGCTGGTGCAGATGACTTTATTACCAAACCATTTTCTGTTGATGAACTTCTTGCAAGGCTAAGAGTTACTTTACGTAGGTTAAATAATGTACAATCCAATTCAAATTTAGAAAGTTCTCTTTTTAATAATGGTGACTTGAGTATAGACTACGCTAGTAGATGTGCTTATAAAAATAATGAAGAATTACATCTGACTCCTATTGAATATAAATTGCTTTGTTTACTTGCTAGAAATGTTGGAAAAGTTTTAACCCATACCTTTATGACAAAGGAAATTTGGGGAAATTCTTGGGACAGTTATGTTTCTTCTTTAAGAGTTTATATGGCTACTCTTCGAAAAAAAATTGAAAATGATACTTCTCATCCTCAATATATTCAAACACATGTAGGTGTTGGATATAGAATGATAAAAATTTAATAAATAAAAAGGTCAAAGCGCTTAAGCTTCGACCTTTTTATTTATATATTAATGTTATTTTGTGTGTCTACTTTAATTTATTTTTAATAGTTGCTTGTGCAGCTGCAAGTCTAGCTATCGGAACTCTATATGGTGAACAAGAAACATAGTTTAGTCCTGTTTCATAACAGAATTCAACTGATGCAGGATCTCCTCCATGTTCTCCGCATATTCCAAGCTTAATATTATCACCTTTTTCTTTTCTAGCTAGCGTTGATGCCATTTTTACTAATTTACCAACACCATTTTGATCTAATACTTGGAATGGATCTTTTTCTAGTATGTCTTCATCTACATATTGCCCTAAGAATTTTCCAGCATCATCTCTAGAGTATCCAAATGTCATTTGTGTTAAGTCATTTGTCCCAAATGAGAAGAAATCTGCTTCTCTTGCTATTTCATCAGCTATTAAACAAGCTCTAGGTATCTCTATCATTGTACCTACTGTATATTTTAAGTCTACATTACTTTCTTCTATTATTGAGTTTGCAGTTTCAGCTATAATATTTTTAACTACTCTAAATTCATTTAATGCACCTACTAAAGGTATCATTATTTCTGGTTCTACATTTAATCCTTCTTTTTTAACTTCAATAGCAGCATTTATTATAGCTTTAGTTTGCATTACAGCTATTTCTGGATAAGTCACTGCCAATCTACATCCTCTATGCCCAAGCATAGGGTTAAATTCAGCTAAATCAACTATTCTTTTTCTTATTTCGCTGGCATCTATATTCATATCTTTAGCAAGCTCTTCTATTGTTTCATCATCATGCGGTAAGAACTCGTGCAAAGGTGGATCTAATAATCTTATATTAACTGGTCTCTCACCCATAACCTTATATATATCAATAAAATCTTGTTTTTGCATAGGTAGTAGCTTATCTAAAGCTTCAACTCTATCTTCTACAGTATTTGATAATATCATCTTTCTAACAGCAGATATTCTATCTTCATCAAAGAACATATGCTCAGTTCTACAAAGTCCTATACCTTCTGCTCCAAAATCTACAGCTGCCTTTGAATCTCTTGGGTTATCTGCATTAGTTCTAACTTTCATATCTCTAATTTCATCAACCCAGTTCATTAACTTTTCAAAGTTACCTGTCATAGATACTTCTGTTTTAGCTACTTCTCCTAAATAAACAATACCTGTAGATCCATCTAGAGATATATAGTCTCCTTCTTTTAGTACTAAATCATCTTTTCTGACTTCCTTAGCAGCTTCATCAACTTTGATTTCACCACATCCAGCAACACAACATTTACCCATACCTCTTGCAACAACAGCAGCATGAGAAGTCATCCCCCCCCTTGCAGTAAGTATACCTTGTGAGCAAACCATTCCTTCTATATCTTCTGGAGATGTTTCTTGTCTTACAAGTATAACTTTCTCTCCATTTTTTGTAGCCTCTGCAGCATCTTCAGCTGTAAAATAAATTTTACCACTTCCAGCTCCTGGTGATGCTGGTAATCCTTTAGCTAAAATAGTTGCTTCTTTTAATGCTTTATCTTCAAACTTAGGATGTAATAATTGATCTAATTGCTTAGGTTCAACTCTCATTATAGCTTCTTCTTTAGTTATTAAACCTTCTTCTACTAAATCCACAGCCACATTTATTGCAGATGCTGCTGTTCTTTTACCATTTCTAGTTTGTAAAAAGAATAATCTACCTTTTTCTATAGTAAACTCGACATCTTGCATATCTTTATAATGATGTTCTAATGTTTTAACAGTATCTATAAATTGTTTATAAATTTCTGGCATTACTTCTTCAAGTGTAGCTATAGGCTCTGGAGTTCTTATACCTGCAACAACATCTTCACCTTGTGCATTTATTAAGTATTCCCCTAATAACTTATTTTCTCCTGTAGCAGGATCCCTTGTGAAAGCAACTCCTGTACCTGAAGTATCTCCCATATTACCAAATACCATTGATTGTATATTAACTGCTGTTCCTAAATCATTTGGAATATCATTTAGTCTACGATATATTATAGCTCTTGGATTATTCCAAGATCTAAATACAGCTTCTACAGCTAACATTAATTGTTTTTTGGGTTCTTGTGGGAAGTCTTCTCCAACTTCTTTTTTATATATTGCCTTATATTCTTCTACAATTGCTTTTAAATGTTCACATGTTAAATCTGTATCAAATTTGAAATTATTCTCTTTTTTATATCTATCTAGTACATTCTCAAATTTATATTTTTGAACTTCCATGGCAACATCAGAAAACATTTGAATAAATCTTCTGTAACTATCATACGCAAATCTCTCATTATCAGTTGCTTTAGCTAATGCCTTAACTGTATTATCGTTTAGCCCAAGATTTAATATAGTATCCATCATCCCTGGCATTGATATAACTGCACCAGAACGAACAGACACAAGAAGTGGATTTTCTTCACTTCCCAATTGCTTATTTAGGTCTTTTTCCAAAGATGATAATTTTTCTTCGATTTGGTTTATAATTTCTTGTTTTATTGTTTTGTTGTTTTCATAGTAATCGATACATGATTCAGTTGTTATTGTAAACCCTGGAGGCACTGGAAGCCCTATTTTAGTCATTTCAGCTAAATTAGCTCCTTTTCCTCCTAATAATGATTTCATTTCTTTACTGCCTTCATCAAAGCTATAAACGTATTTAACACTCATATCACGAATCCCCTTTAAAATATTTATTTATGCAAATCTTTAAAAGATTTTAATTAGCTGTGTGTATTTTTTTCTTTAAACCATTTTCTTTCATAATATCTAAAATTAGTCCAGCAGTCTCTTCTATTGCTTTATTGGCAACATTAATAACTGGACAAGATAATTTTTTCATTACTTTTTCAGAGTAATCTAACTCTTCTAAAATTCTATCTAATTTAGCGTAATTTGCACTACTTGATAATCCAAGGGCTTTAAGTCTCGCTTGTCTTATCTCATTAAGTTTTTCTGGTGTATTAGTAAGTCCTATTATTTTTTTAGGATTTACCTCATATACTTCCTTTGGTATTGGAATCTCTGGTACTAAAGGAATATTAGCTACTTTTATATTTCTATTTGCTAAGTACATACTAAGTGGAGTCTTTGAAGTTCTTGATATACCCACTAAAACTAAATCAGCTTTTAATACTCCTCTTGGATCTTTTCCATCGTCATACTTAACTGCGAATTCTATTGCTTCTATTCTTCTGAAGTACTCTTCATTCATCCTTCTGATTATACCAGGCTCTCTTTTTGGAGATTCACCTATTTTTTCTGTTAAAATATTTAATATTTGAGACATCAAATCTACACAGTGTAAATTTTCTTTTGAACAGAAATTTTCAACAATATCGCCTAAATTTTCACTTACTAAAGTATATACTATTATGGCATTTTCATTTTTAGCACTTTCTAATATTTCAAGAAGAACTTCCTTGCTAGATACATAGGGAAATCTTCTTACATCATAAGATTCTTCTTTTATATCAAATTGCGATATAGCTGCCTTAGCAACTTGTTGTGCAGTCTCCCCTATGGAATCGGATATTGCATATAATATAAAACTCTCCATATTCTCCTCCTTAATTGTCTACAATCTCTAAGAATAACTTTGTAATGTTTGTTTTTGATATTTTTCCTACTACCTTACTTTTATCATCTATATTTTCAACTACTGGAATAGAGTCGATTTCATGTTCTATAATTTTTTTAGCAACTACAATAACACTATCTTCTTTTTCTACTGTAATAATATTAGGAGTTCTAGTCATTATCATTCCTATAGGCATCTTATTCATATCTGCGCCACCTATAGTTGCTTTTAATAAATCTTTTCTCGAAACTATACCACATAAACTTTCATCATCATCTATGATAAAAATACTCCCCACATCTGATAAAAACATGTTTACTATTACTTCATATAAACTATCATCTTTTTTAGCTATTACAGGAATACTCATGATATCCTCGACCTTTTTATTTTTCATGTCGTTTCCTACTAAGTTAAGTTTATTTATTCCTGCATAGAAGTAACCTACCTTTGGTCTTGCATCTAATATCCCCGTCATTGTTAGAATAGCTAAATCTGATCTTAATGTAGCACGAGTAACATTTAACATAGAAGCAATTTGTTCACTTGTTATAGGTTCATTTTCTTTTACTATTTCTATTATCTTTTGTTGTCTTTGATTTAGTTGAATGACAATCACCTTCTTTCAATATGCTATACTTTTTATCCGTTACACCTTATATAGTATATTATATATCTATATATGCTATTGTGTAAATAGGTTTTTTCATTATTTATGATATATTTTTTATTATTTCTATGGATTATACACTTAGTTTTTACTGTAGCATTAATATTAATACATACTATATTAATTTATGCATAGTATTTGTGTCGTACTAAATATTCCCAGTCAAAAACGCCTTCCTTTATTTTGTGTTCAAAAGGAAGGCCATGATTTTTATAAAGTTGTTTATTTATAAACTATCTTAGATAAATCACAAATTGTAAGCATTGTACTATAAATTTGTTTTAATATTCCAAGTCTATTTTCTTTTATTGCTTCATCTTTATCCATTACCATTACATTATCAAATAAATTATCAACTAATGGTTTTAATGTTGCAAAAGCATCTAAAGCTTCATTATATTTCTTATCATCTAATAAACTTTCCACATTTGATTTTATTTCTTTGAAGCTATTATATAATTTAATTTCTGCATCTTCTTTTAACAATTCTTCTTTGACTATATCAGTAGTTGCCTTCTCTGCTAAAGTAGAAACTCTGTTGAACGCAGTTAACATTTCAACTAGTTCATCTTTTTGAAGCCATCTATTTAATTCAAGGGCTCTTGTATGTATATCCGATATATCATCTAAATTATTATTTAATACTGCGTCGATAACATCGTATCTTATTCCTAAATCTTTAAATAAATTTTTAACTCTTTCAACAAAGAATTCAACTATTTGAGAAGCGACTTCTTCTTTATTAAATTCTAAGTTAGAGTAATTATCTAATGCTGCATTTATTAAGTTATTTAGGTTAACAGATAATTTTTTATCCAATAATATAGAAAGTATTCCTAAAGCTTGACGTCTTAGGGCATAAGGGTCTTGAGAGCCTGATGGTTTTATTCCTATCGCGAAGAATCCTGCTATGGAATCTAGTTTATCTGCTATAGATAAAGCTATACCTGTATCAGTCTCAGGTAATATATCTCCTGCAAATCTTGGTAGATAATGCTCAAATATACCTTGGCATACTTCTTCATTTTCTCCACTTACTTTTGCATAATCTCTTCCCATTATACCTTGAAGCTCAGTAAACTCAAATACCATATTAGTTACAAGGTCAGCCTTACAAAGTTTTGCTGCTCTTGAAGTATTTGTAGCACTTTCACTCATATTTAATTCATCAAGTATAACTTGTGATAATTTTTCTATTCTTAAAGTTTTATCGTAAACTGTACCAAGTTTAGCTTGGAATACAACTGTATGTAATTTATCAACAAAGCTTTCTAAAGGCTTTTTAGTATCTTCATTATAGAAGAATAAAGCATCAGCAAGTCTAGCTCTTAATACTTTTTCATTACCAGCTTTAACTAAGTCTATTCTATTAGAATCACCATTTCTAACAGCTATAAAGTTTGGTAATAGCTTTCCATCTTTTAATACTGGGAAGTATCTTTGATGTTCTTTCATAGGCGTAGTTACAACTTCTTTTGGTAACTTAACATATTCTTCATCAAACTCTCCATAAAAAGCAGTTGGATATTCTACTAAGAATGTTATTTCTTCTAGTAAATCATCATCAAACTCAACTTCTCCACCTAAAGACTTAGCTACTTCTATAGCTTGCTCTTTTATCATTTCTTTTCTCTTATGTTGATCTAATATAACAAAATTCTTTTCTAACTTTTCAAAATAATCTTCTATTGAGTTTACTTCAAATTCTTTTTCCCCTAAGAATCTATGACCTTTAGTCATATTAGAAGATTTTACACCTTCTAAATCTACGTCTAGTACTTCATTGTTTAATAAAGTAACCATCCATCTTATCGGTCTAGCAAATCTCATGTTTTTACCACCCCAACGCATAGCCTTAGGGAATGTTACATTTTTAATTGCTTCCGGAATTATGTCTTTTAATACTTCTTTAGTATCTTTTCCTTCTTGCTTAATTGTACCAAATAAGTATTCAGCATTACCTACTTGCTTAAAGTATACATTCTCAGAATCTAATCCTTTACTTTTCATAAATCCAAGAGCAGGTTTTGTGAAGTTTCCTTCAGCGTCTACTGCTATTTTCTTAGCAGGTCCTTTAACTTCTTCTTCTAAGTCACTTGCTTTATCAGCTAAGTCAGCTATAACAAAAGTTAATCTTCTTGGTGTTGCATATTTTTTTATTTCTTTAAAGCTTACTCTTTCTTCTTTAAGTAGTTTACTTAAATTATTTTCTATTTGATCTAATGTAGTTTGTCCAAATCTTGATGGTAATTCTTCTACCCCAATCTCTAATAAAAGGTAATTATTCATTATTTGTCACCTTCCTTTAACAGTGGATATCCCATTTCTTCTCTTTGTTTAACATAAAGTTCAGCTACAGCTTTTGCCATATTTCTAACTCTACCTATAAATGAAGCTCTTTGACTAACACCTATAGCTCCTCTAGCATCTAATGTATTAAAAGTATGAGAACATTTTAGTACATAGTCATAAGCTGGAACTACAAGACCTCTGTCTATTATTCTTAATGCTTCTTTTTCATATGTATCAAATAAATTAAATAACATATCTGCATCGCATTCATCAAATGAATATGTACTATTCTCAAATTCAGCTTGCTTAAATACGTCACCATAAGTTATGTTATCATTCCATTTCAAATCGTAAACACTATCTACATCTTGGATATACATTGCAAGCCTTTCTAAACCGTAAGTTATTTCTCCAGTTTCTAATTCACATTCTATACCACCAACTTGTTGGAAATACGTAAATTGAGTAACTTCCATACCATCTAACCATACTTCCCATCCAAGTCCCCAAGCTCCAACTGTAGTTGATTCCCAGTTATCTTCAACAAATCTTATATCATGTTCTAATGGATTAATTCCTATAGCTTCTAAACTCTTTAAGTATAATTCTTGTATGTTTTCTGGAGATGGTTTTAGAATAACTTGGAATTGGTGATGTTGATATAATCTATTTGGATTTTCTCCATATCTACCATCTGCAGGTCTTCTTGATGGCTCTACATAACAAACACTCCATGGTTCTGGACCTAATGATCTTAAGATAGTGTTAGGGTTCATTGTTCCTGCACCTTTTTCTACATCATAAGGTTGCATCATGATACATCCTTGCTTAGACCAGTAACTTTGAAGTGCTAGTATCATATCTTGAAAATTCATATTAATACCTCCTAAATTTAATTTCTTAACTATTTATAGCAATAAGGCCTTCCGTATCCACGAAAGGCCTTTTAATACTTCGTTTATATTTGTAAGAATAACAAAACATAAAAAATTTGTCAATAAACTAGCTCATTATTTGTTATTCTTCATCCTTTTTTTCTCTGTAGTCGTTTTTATTAAGGTCAATTATAACTTCGTCATTATTTGATTCATTTTTATCTTCTGTGTTTTTATTTTTCTTATCAACAGCTTGCTTTACATCTTTAGCAGCAGAGCTTACCATATCTTTAATTATAGTTAACTTTTCTTCGCTAAATTCTCCTAAATCAACTGTTGTGCCTTCATCTTCATTTTCAATTTTTATTCTATATTTTGCAAGTACTGATGCTGATAAACCTATGAGTGATAATATTGGTGCAAATACTACTCCTACAACTCCAACAGTAATAGGTACATTAATTATAACTTTTCCATTTTTTTCAACAACTATACGTACTACATTGCTTTTTCTTATAAGTTCTGTAATTTCTTCTTTCATTTTATCTGAATCTTTTCCAAATACATCTTCAAAGGTTTTTTTATCTTTCTTTTCTCCTGCGCCTGTAGAATTATCTTGTAATAAAATTATAGCATCAACCACATCTCCATCACATTTGAGAAGAGCTTCTTTTACCTGAGCATAAGTTGCGTCTGGCACTCTCTCCATCACCTGATCAATGGACTCTATAGTTATTTTACTCATTTATTCCACTCCCTTTTTATTTAGACTTTTTAAAACATTTAGTGATTTTTCATTTATATTTCCTAGATATTCATTCATGTAGATATTTAAAATCTTATTTAGCTCATTTATTAGATATTTAGATACCTTTGCTTTTGAGCATGAAAGTATATCATTTTTTAATATATAATCCATAAGTTTTGTCGTAGTTACATTCATATTTAGGTTGTGGTCGAAATTATCACTACATTTTTCACATAATATTCCACCTTCATATATATTAAATACTGGACTTTTAAAATCACTATTATAGCAACTTACACATTTATTAACAATTGGTTTAAATCCTATATAATCTAAGAATTTAAGTTCAAAGCATAAACTCACATATTCCATATCTATATCCTCTTCACAAAATAAATAAAGAGATTGAGCAAGCAATATAAAGAGTCTATTATTAGATTGATTATCAACAATAAAGTTATCTATTAATTTTAGTATATGAGTTGCATAAGAAAAAGCCTCAAAATTATAAGATAAGTTATAAAAACTTTTTATAATTTCACTTTGGGTTACTCTATACATATTTCCTTCTTTTTTTAATGTAAAATTAGAGTATGCAAATGTTTGTGAAGAAGATAATAAAGAACTTTTACTTTTCTTAGCTCCTCTAGCTATTGCCGCTATTTTTCCCAGTTTCCTAGTATATATAGTTAGTATTAGGTCATTTTCTTTATAGGTAACTGATTTAAGTACTATACCCTGGGTGTTTAATATTACCATTACTTATCTCCCTTTTATTCTTTCTTTTTAAGTAAGGCTTTATGATTATTAATATACAAATAAGCTTCTATACTTCCACTTTTTTTAAAAAATTGCCATATCATATCATACATATTATTGCCCCCTTCTTACATTATTTCTAATTATTTTTCGTAAGAATAGAGGAAATAATTCATATCTTTTGAATACAATTTTTTACAGGAACATAGTTGTTATTAAGAAAAATATACATATTCCTATAAAATCAAGTATTACAGAAACTAGAGGTGCAGATACTATAGAAGTATCTATATCTAATTTCTTTAATAAAGCAGGTACAAAAGCTCCAATAGTAGCTCCAAATATCATATTTATAAGTATCGCTACTCCTACAAGCAATGCAATACTTTGATTATTTATTATAATATATGTTCCTGCTCCTCCTATTAGCCCACAGAATATACCTGTTACTATACCTACTAAGACTTCCTTTAATGTATTATTTAAAGATGTCATATCTTTATTTGATAATGTCATTATTGTTATAGATGATGATTGCATACCTATACTTCCACCTAAACATAATATAACTGGTAAGAAGAAAAGTATTTTTACATAGGTTGAGTCAGTTCCAATAAAATTTAACTTAGTTAAAAGTATTGTTGATAGTAATCCCATTATTAATATTATTATTAACCATGGCATTCTAGCTCTAACAGAAGAAGTTACTTGTTGAAGCGGTGTAGCATTTTGATCTTCTGCCACATCTCTTTCATGTTCCGAAGAGCCAGCTAGTTTATATAAATCTTCACTTGCTTCTTCTTCCATTACATCTATGATATCATCCACTGTTATTATACCTTTTAATACTCCATGTTTATCTATTACTGGTATAGCAATTAAATCATATTTTGATACTAATCTAACTGCTTCTTCTCTATCTTCTTCTACATCTATTGAAATAATATTTTCACTCATTAAATCTTCTACAATAACTGAGTCCCTAGCTGTTATCAATTCTCTAAGAGATAAAACACCAACTAGTTTTTCATCATTATCAACTACATAAATATAATATATTGTTTCTGCATCTAAAGCATTTTCTCTCATGTGATCTATTGCTTCTTTTGCAGTCATATTTTTATTTATTTCAATATAACCAGGAGTCATAATACCACCAGCTGAATCTTCATCATATACTAACAATTCTTTAATATCATCAGCATCTTCTTTACTTAAAAGATTCATTATTCTATGTCTTTCTTCTTCCTCTATTTCACTTAAAATATCTGTCAAATCATCTAATGACATTTGCTCTAAAATATTTTTTCCATGTTCCTGATCTATATTAGATAATAATGATTTAAAAAATTCTGGACCACTTTCCTCCAAAATAGAAGCAGACATATCTATTGGTAATACTTCAAATAATTTTATTTTCATATCTTCATCTAAGTTTTCCATTACATCAAAAATATCCATAATATGATATTCTTCTAGTAACTCTCTTAAATCTAATAATTTATTATTTTCAAGTAAGGATATAACATCCCTTAACAAATCCCTGGAATCTTCCTGTTTCTTATCCATATAATCCACCTTTATTTATCATTGTATCCAAAATTACTTATGTAATTTTGCGAGTTTCTCCAATTTTCTTTTACCTTTACCCATAACTGAAGATTTGCTTTTGTTCCTAAAAGTAATTCCATATCTTCTCTTGCTGACTTCCCTATTCCTTTTAGTTTTCTACCATTCTTTCCTATAATTATACCTTTATGTGAACTTCTTTCGCAACATATCACAGCTGAAATATCTACTATATTTTTATCTTTTCTAAATTTCATTCTCTCTATTTCTACTGCTACTCCATGAGGTACTTCATCATGAACATAGTGTAATACTTTTTCTCTTATTAATTCTGCCACTAATACTCTCTCTGGTTGATCTGTAATCATATAATCTGGGAAGTATTTTGGTCCTTCTTCAAGATACTCTCCTATTACCTTCATTAATTCTTTTACATTTCTTCCCTTTAAAGCTGATATAGGCACTATTCCTTTAAATATTCCTTCATTATTGTACATTTCCATTAATTTAAATAAATCAGCTTCTTCTATTTGGTCCATTTTATTTATAACTAATATTACAGGAGTTTTTATATTTCTTAACTCTTCTATTATCATTCTATCTCCTGGCCCT
>OKWN01000271.1_pt1 | contig 32652 bp, 39 predicted proteins | sample 1607151 | NCBI WGS metagenome assembly OKWN01 (sample SAMN07501046, study PRJEB24779) | human gut metagenome | isolation source: stool | host: human infant | place: USA: Pittsburgh, PA | reverse complement strand
ATTTTTTTACATCTTTTATATTATTATTTTTTATACTGTTTGATATTCTCGGTATCATTACTACTGCTATAGATGTAACAAAAGTTAAAATCACCTTCTCCAATCTTATAGACATCGAATAATACCCTACTGATTCTGTACTATCAAGCATACCTAGCATAGTTTGATCCATAGCTGTGTATACTTTTGTGGCTACATTAGATAAGAAAAATACCAGTATAGCATATACATGCATCTTAATACTATTGAAGTTTATCTCTAAAGATTTTTGTGCTTCAAAGTTTTTAAGTAATTTTATTGTAAATATCATTTTTATGATAGAGTTTATCAGTAAAGTTATGCCTATTATAAAAGCATAAATATAATAATCAGATCTATTTCTTAATAGTGCAAATATTAAAACTACATTCATTAATTTACTTACAAATGTAGCAATAGCTGCATATCTATATTTTTCAATCCCTTGTAAAAACCATACAAAGTCAAAAGCATTTGCAAATATTTGTAGACCCAAGAATAAATATATATATATATTAGCTCTTAATCTAGGTAAAAACAGTATTATTACTATATATGCAATTAAGCTCACTATAGTAAATACTGTCTGTAAAATAGTAAACTCTTTAAATTTTTTTCTTAATAAACTCGCATCATCTCTTGCCTTTGCAATTTCTCTAGTTGCATATACTGGTATACCTGCTGCTGCAATAAGTACAAAGTACTGTACTATTGAATTAGCAAAGTTAACCTCCCCTAATATTTCTGGTCCAAATAGCCTAGTCGTATAAGGTATGGCTAATAAAGGAAATATTAGATTTAATATTTGCATAGAGAAATTAAAAAACTGGTTCTTAAATATGGAATCTGCTTTATACGCCATGTTTAAAACTCCTCTTTCACACAGTTTAGAGCTTGTTCTATAACATGATGCATATCGTAGTACTTGTACTGAGCAAGCCTTCCACCAAATATTACATTTTCTTCTTTGTCAGCTAGTTCTTTATATTTAGCATAAAGTGCATTGTTTTCATCGTTATTTATTGGATAATATGGTTCATCACCCTTAGCCCATGTAGCTGGATACTCTCTAGTAATTACTGTTTTTGGTTGAGTACCATATTCAAAATGTTTGTGCTCTATTATTCTTGTATAAGGCACTTCATATTCTGTATAGTTGACAACTGCATTTCCTTGATGATTTTCTTCTTCAAGTAATTCATGTTCAAATCTTAAACTTCTATATTCTAAAGTTCCAAATTTATAATTATAGAATTCATCAATCATTCCTGTAAATACAATTTTATCTGCTATACTTTCTAACTCTTCTCTATTTTCAAAGAAGTTTGTATTAAGTCTTACGTCTACATTTTCTAACATTTTTTCGATTATTTTATTATATCCGCCTACTGGTATACCTTGATACTTATCATTGAAATAATTATTATCAAATGTTAATCTTACAGGTAATCTTTTTATTATAAATGAAGGTAGCTCAGTTGCTTTTTTCCCCCATTGTTTCTCTGTATATCCTTTTATTAATTTTTCGTAGATGTCTTTACCTACTAATTTAATAGCTTGTTCTTCTAAATTTTTAGGCTCTTCTATATTTGCCTCTTTTACTTGTTCTTCTATCTTAGCAATTGCTTCTTTAGGAGTTTTTACTTTCCAAAGTTGATAGAACGTGTTCATGTTAAAAGGAAGATTGTATAATTCTCCTTTGTAATTAGCTACAGGACAGTTTGTGTATCTATTAAATTCTACAAAACTATTTACATAATCCCATACTTCTTTGTTACTTGTATGGAATATATGAGCCCCATATTTGTGAACATTTATATCTTCTATAGATTCACAATATATATTCCCACCTATATGATCTCTCTTGTCAATTACTAAACATTTTTTACCTTGTTTATTTGCTTCATAAGCAAATATTGAACCAAATAATCCAGCTCCCACTACTAAATAATCATACTTCATCATTCTAATTACCTTTCTATACTATCTATATCTTTTATTATTTCTTTCATTACTGTTTTAGTAAAATATCCATTTCTAACTTTTTCTTTTATTTCTAATGCATTTTTTAGTTTTATTTCATAATCTGCCAAATCAAGATTATTAATATCATATATGTTTGAAATAGTATATCCTATGTTGTTTTTCTTTACAAAATCAGCTATAGCTGCCTTTTCCCATACTATAACAGGTAATCCTGCTGCCATATAACACGATAATTTATGAGGATTGTTGAATTTCGTATAATTTTTAAATGTCACATTTTCATCTGATTCATCAAAGCATCCATCCCAAACTAATCCTAAATTTCCTGTTAATTTATTAGGTAGTTCCTCCGGATGTAATTTCCCCTTAAATAAAATGTTTTTATTTATATCTTCATCTATACCAACACCAAAAACATCTATATTAAACTTCATTTTATTTTCTTCTAATTGATGTAAAAATGGACTTTTTTCTTTGCTTAAGTTTCCAGCATAAACAACCTTAGCTTCTTCTATATTTGTTACTCTATTTCTATCTACTTGTAATTCTCCATCACATATATAATCAAATAAATCTAAAACATAAATTTTACTTTCTTTTATTCCATTATCTATTAAGAATTTTTTCATTTTTTGATTATGAGCTATTATAACTTCTGCAAGTCTTAATATATTTAATTCTTTATCTAAAGTAGCTTGATCCTTATCTCTAAGTCCTACTATATCATGAATTACTAAAACAACCTTTTGCTTTTTCATAAAGTTTATCATGCTTCTATTTACAGCATCTTGATAACTAAAAGGATATTGAATAATAAAATTTTCATTTATTTTAGATAATTTTTTAAACATTTTTATCTTATCTAAATTTACAAGTACTTTTTGAAGAAAATTATCTTCTTTTTTTACTAAAAAACTATGTTCTTTAATATCATCTAACTGATTACATATATTCAAAATATCCTCTGGAGCCTTGTGACCAGCATTAAAATTATTTTCTTTTTTTGTCGATATAATTATCATATTCTTTCCCAACCTAACTAATATTTTTAATTGTAATTTTCATTAAAGTTAGCCCCTACTTAAAAGGCATTTAAATAAATTCATCTCTTCGTCATAAGTTTTTTTGAATAAAATATCTTTTGTAAATAACATAGAGAAGTTTACAAAAAATATAATAAAGAATGCCTCTGCTATTCCATAAACACAAAATGAACTTAATAAAAATAACTTACTTCTATCTTCTTTTGCAATAATTGAAAGCTTATAAATTAAATATACACCTAATAAAAATGCTACTATGCCGTAAGCACATAAAATAAGTACGTATGAATTATCACAAACTAAATACCAATTACCAGTTTGTGCTCTATATGCGGTTAAGTCGTCCACATTTTGCCCAAATAATGTTGGTCTAAAGAAGTTTAAAAATTCATAAGATAAATTAATTCTATCTGCCATCATCTTATTTATCTCACTTATAAACGGTACTTTCCCCCATTTATATATATAAGGAAGAATAAATGAAACAACTACAGATAGTAATGGAACTGAAACTAATATTTTCTTAAAATATTTATTATCATATAACTTTGATTCCAGTAAGAAATAATAAAGGATACTAAATAAAATTACTATTAGCCCTGTTCTTGAGAATGTGTAATAAAATATTCCTAAAGTTAAAACTAATATTCCTATCCATTGCTTTATAGAAATATTTCCATAATTTAAATATATAAATGCTAAAACTAAGGTTGATAGCAATGTAAATGTTTTATTAGCATGACTATAACCAAATGCTGTTTTATAAACTTGTATCTCTTTTCCAAATATATAACGTATTGACGTTGCTTCATTAGATAATCCATTTGTAAGTATATACCTTAATATCACAAAAGTAAATAATGATCCACCTACAATTAAAGTTAACTTTATACATTTTTTTATATCTATATTTTTGATTCCGACAATAGCTAGAGCGCTAAATAACAGCCCCTGCCTTCTCGTTGTAATAAACGTAATTATTGATAATAATCCAATTGAAAATATTATTAAAGCTTCTCTTTTTGTATATTTAGTAAGTAAGATCTTTGGCAATATAAATATAAATCCTATAATACCTAAAATAAGAGATAATATCTCTGGTACATCCTGTGGTAAAAATTGATTTATTACCATAATTGTGAAAAATATATAATAATAAAGCTCTAGATATTTATCTGAAAAATATTTTTTCATTATATTATACCTCCATCAAAAATTTCATTGTAAGAATCCTTTAGAGCTTCCGGAGTATAATTTGATGCTGTATCTAAACATCTCATTTGCATATTTGAATATTCTATTTCATCCATGCTCATACATTTAACCATTGTATTGTATAATTCTTTTGAATTTTTAGGTTCAAATAAAAATCCATTTACTTGGTTATTTACATAAGTGGTTGGACCAGCCATATTACTAGCAATAATAGGAGTACCGCATGACATAGCCTCTATTCCAACAAGTCCTAAACTTTCAGCTTTACGGTATGAAGGGAATACAAACCATTCAAGTATAGAATAAAATCTAGATAACTTTTCTTGTGGTAGTAAATTAATTAATTCTATATGTTCAGTTATTTCATAGTTTTCAATCATTTCTAACATTTTACTATAATCTTTACCACTACCTACAATAATAAATTTATATTTATTTAAGTATTCATCTCTTTCTTTCTTTATAATATGTATAGCTTCTATAAGCACTTCCCAACCTTTATCTGTGTCTATCCTACTTGCAAATCCTATATATCTTTTATCGGGATCCAAATTAAACTCTTTTAAAATAACTTTCTTTTCTTCCTCATCTCTTTTAAAGAAGATTTTATCATTTATTCCACCCGATGCATATATTCTTATCTTTTCTTTATCAATATTAAATTCTTTTTCCATTAGACTTTTGTAATATGATGACGGTACTATAATACGTTGAGCTTTATTCAAAATTTTAGCTGTGTATGGCAATAGCTTTTTACCTATCTTGTTCGATGGAACAACATCACTTCCGTGCACATTAATATATAAATTAAACTTCTTCAATTTTTTACAAATTAGTAATGGTAATGATACATGAGAAATATAATGCACATATACCACGTCATATTTTTTTGTTAAGACATAAAAAAATATTCTTAAATAGAACATGAAGTAGCTAAATAATTTATCTAATTTTGAAGTGGATTTGCATAATACAACCTTATCTACTTCAAAATATTCTTTTGAAATATCATGAAAGTTTTTTACAAATGTACCATAATATTGATGTTTTTCAGATGGATATAGATTGGAAATCAACAACATAGATTTATTTTTTTCTAATTTATTCATATAATTACATTCCCCCGTTTACAACGCTTCTATATAACTGTCTATGGATTTTAATAACATAGTATTATCCAATTGAATATCAATAATATTTGCTTTTGAATAATCTTTTACATACATGTCCAAATCATCTATTTCTGTAATAACAGTTGCATTTCCTTTTACTTGAAACACTTGTGCTATTTCAGTTTGGTGATTATCAACATGCTCTCCAAAATCCACTAATCTAGGTACTACTACTGTATGTTTCTTAAACTTAATACACTGCACTAGACTTCCTGTACCTGCATGAGTAATAACTAATTTTGATTTTTTTAGTATTTCCTCTACTTCCTCAATAGGCTTTAATTTAAATATCTCAAAGTTTTTTGGATTATATGTATGATATATACATTGCACGACTAATTCATCTTCGATACAATTATCTTCAATTAATTGATCTAACTTCTTTAAAATTCTATCAAATTGAAATTTTTGTGTCCCTAAAGTAACATAAATCATTTGTATATCCCTCCCTCATAAATAGCATTTGGATAAATATTCAACATTTCTTCCCATTGAACATAGAAACGATCTGCGAATTTATAAACCAATTTTCCTGATTTAGTAGGAGAGTCAATCTTTGCAAAACTTTCAATATATACTATTTTGCACCCCATTATTTTTCCTAAAATACATGTAAAAACAGTTGAACCGGCTCCAGTTGATATAATAACATTAGGCCTTTCTTTTAGTAAATATTTAAGCGACAAAAATATATTACTTATAAGTTTAAAAGTAAATTTTAACAAGTTATTTCTTTCTTGTTGCCCTAGATAATACATTTTGTATCCCGTTTTCTTTTGAAAACTTTTTGATATTTCATTATCTTCTGTGACTATATAAAAATCATATTTAGATGCTACTGATATCAGTTGCTTCAGCTGCATAAAGTGTCCACCTGTAGAAGATATTAAACAAACTTTTTTTCCTTTTGTCATCTCTAACCTTTACCTTTCTATATTTTTGTCAGATATAAACATGTTATATATTTTAACTAATCTTTTTTATATTAACATATTCATATTCTCCTTTCAAGAAGTTGTCTTAAAATGCTTTTAAATCATATATAAAAGAGATGAATACCTATAGTAATTCATCTCTTAATCTAACACTTTTTAGTTACATTTTATACTTTTCACAGTACTTCCAGATCCATAGACAGTTTTGCCACCTATAGTTTTATATGGTACTACTTTAAAGTAATATGTTTTTCCTTTTGTCAACCCAGTTTTTGTATAAGTTGTTGATGAAATTGTATTTATTAATGAATACTTACCATCTTTAGATGTTGACATATATAGTTGATAACCTGTGGCTTTTTGTATATTCGTCCATACAATCCCTATTTTACCAGTATATGACTTTAGATTAACAACTGGAGTAGATGGTTTTGTGATAGCACTCACTATATTTGAGTCACCACCCATATATTCTTCAGAATCTGCTTTTACATAAGATTTAACTTTATATTTATACCCATTTGCAGTATATAAATTTGAATCTGTATAATTTGTATTATAATTTCCATCAATTGTTGCTATTCTTGTATAAGTATCTGAATTAGGGTCATATCTATAAACCTTATATCCTGTCGCCTCCGCTTGTTTAGACCATGATAGCTTTACTGATGTTGTAGATGTCCAATCTACTTTTAAGTTTTTAGCTGTATAAGGATTTGTAACACCTTTTACCTCATTTGATGCCGGACCATAATATGTATTATTATCTACTTTTTTATAAGCCTTAACTTTATACTTATAAGTAGCCCCACCATTAAGATTTGTTACATTGTAAGATGTTTTTGATTCTCCTGATAGAGTAACTATTGTCTTATATGTATCACTACTAGAGTCATATCTTTGAACTATATATCCTGTTGCACCATTTACCTTTGACCATGATAAATTTAACGAAGTTGACGTTCTTGAATTCACCTTAACATTATAAACTTTCTGCACCTCATTAAGATTTGAGTTGGGTTTATCATTACCATTGTAATCATGTTTTATAGATTTTAAAGAAGTATAATTTAAATCTACATTTCCATTTATTCCATCTACATTTCCTGATTCACTATATTGCCACATCATATATGGATTTTTATAAGAGCATACTGTGTTATATTGCGCTATCCATATATTATTTGAATATAGTATATCTTTGGTAAAGTAATTACTACTAAAATCTAAATTTGTATATAAACCTGTATCATAACCTTGTTCTTTTACAGTATCTATAAAAGAATTTGCCATTTCTGTTGCAAGAGTTTTAGTAACTGTAACTCCTTGTTTCTCAGCATAATCCACACTAGCATATTCAAAGTCATAAAATACTGGATAGACAATACTATTTTTATAAGGTGATATGACTTCTAAACATTTTTCAGCTTCTATCTTCGCCTTTTCAGGACTTGTAGCATAACTAAACCAATACACTCCTATTTTTAGCCCTGCCTCGATAGCTCCTTTTATATTAGTATGGAACATTGTATCTACTGTAGAAGTTCCATATCCTGCCCTTATTATTGCATAGTCAATTCCCGAAGCTTTTACTTCCTTCCAATCTATTGTTCCATTATGATATGACACATCTATACCTTTTTCAAAATAATTTAAATTTATATATGATGATGAAACATATCCATATTGTCCACCATAATAAATTCTATACCAATTATTGCTTCGAGCATATATTTCTACTGTTTCTCCACTTTTCAAAGTTCCCAGTACACTATGTGATGTAGATGGACCACTTCTTATATTTAGGTTCGGAGTATTAACTGAGCCTGAGCCAATAGCTTTTTCACTTAGAGTAGCTTTAGAATTCAAATTATAGTTAGGTTCTCTTGATGTTGATATACCACCAAAACTATAGGTATTATTTTCTTCTGGATCTGGTTGATATTCTTGTGTTTCTTTCAGTTCTTCTTTTTGCATACCTTCTGTTTGAACCTTTTTGGGATCCGGTTGATATTCTTGTGTTTCTTGCAACTCTTCTTTTTGCACACCTTCTGTTTGAACCTTTTCTGGATCCGGTTGATATTCTTGTGTTTCTTGCAACTCTTCTTCTTGCACACCTTCTGTTTGAATATCCTCTGCGCTAACTGGTATAATTAGACTTTGCGAAGAGATAATTATAGAAAGCATGAGTGCAAATACTGACGTATTTTTTAACTTCATAAATTCCCCCATTAATTAAATATTTGGTTTATTACAAAACTCAGAATATATTTAAATTCCAAGTTTTATTTAAATCTATATCAAAGAATTTTCATCAAAATTTTAGTACAATTTCATCACCACAACAAAATCACCCTATAATAAGAAGAAATTCTATGATAGCTTAAAAAGTCTGTTAACTTTTAATAACTTTCATGAACTTATAAATGAGACTTGGCCAAAGTTGTTCCATTTATTTAGTTCATACATAAATTTAGATTTCTTATCATACTTCAATGAAATTTTCCTCAGCTATAAATAAAACTACTATTTTAAAAGTAATTAATCATCAATTCTGCAATTATCTATTAAATATAAAAAGGTAAGTCATTAAAATTCTTACCTTTTTTTCCCTAAATAAATATACTCTATAAAAATATATACTATTAATACAAAATTGTAAAGATTTTTACAAAATATAAGTTTATAAAAACCTTTATATTTAATTCAAAAAAGAATTCCATCTTGCTTTGCTAATGATTTATAACTATCCCATCCGTTTAAGTAATCTGTTTCCACCTTTAATTAATCATATTTAGCCATAAAAAACACCCCAATCGTTAGAATTTTGGTCCAACAATTGGGGTGTAGTACAAAATGATATACCCACTTTAAATATTTAAATTATAGTAAGTATTTTAGTTTAAAATCCATTAGGGTTGCCACTATGCCATCTCCAAGCATCCTCAATAATCTTCTCTAAAGAATCAAACTCTGGCTTCCATCCAAGAACACTCTTAGCCTTCTCGCTTGAAGCAATAAGCACTGCTGGATCTCCACTTCTTCTATCCTCTTCTTTAGCTGGAATATCAAAATTAGTAACTTTTCTAGCAACATCTATAACCTCTTTCACAGAGTATCCATTTCCATTACCTAAATTAAATATATCACTATTATTTCCAGATCTTAAATACTCCAATGCTTTGTAGTGAGCAGATGCCAAGTCCATAACATGTATATAATCTCTTATACATGTTCCATCTTTAGTATCATAATCACTACCAAATATACTTATATAATCCCTTTTTCCTAAAGGAACCTGAAGTATTAAAGGTATCAAGTGAGTTTCTGTGGCATGGGCCTCACCTATACTTCCATCAAAATATGCACCTGCTGCATTGAAATAACGAAGAGATACATATTTAGTTCCATAAGCAGTATCGAACCACTTCATCATTTTTTCCATGGCAAGCTTTGTTTCACCATATGTATTGGTTGGATTTGTATCATCCGATTCCATTATAGGAATATTTTTAGGCTCACCATATGTTGCCGCTGTTGAAGAAAATACTATTTTATCTACATTATTTTCCTTCATAACATCTAGTAAACACATCATTCCATATACGTTGTTGTGATAGTATTCATAAGGTTTTACCATACTTTCACCAACTAATGAATTTGCTGCAAAATGAATTACAGCTTCTATGTTATTTTCTTTAAATATTTTATCCAAATTTTCTTTATCTCTAATGTCACAGTTGTAAAACTTATCAGTTAAAAGTGCTTCTTTGTGACCTGTTAATAAGTTGTCTACTACTATTACTTCTTCATTTTGTTGAAGAAAATACTTTACAGTATGAGAACCTATATATCCTGCTCCACCAATTATTAATATACTCATGTCAGATCTCCTTTTAAGTGTATTCTATTTTCGCATCATTTTCCGATTCTACTTCTATATTTTTATTTTTAAGTACAGTCTTAAGCTTTTCTAAATCTGTAATTAATGTACATACTATAGCAAAAATACTATACTAGAACTCCCTATACTCATTGGAACTTGTGGTAATTTCCAGTGATGCCGGATCCATAATAACTGCATATGTTGATTCTATCATAAGCCCTATAATACAATATATGGTTTGTGAGCTAAATTTCATAAGCAAAGGCCTTACACTTCTTATATTTTTGGGGATAAAATCAAAATTATTCTGTAGTCATAGCCACTTCTAATTCCACAGCTCTATCATCTCTCTCTTCTGATTTACGTTTTAAGAATGATATGAAATCATCTCTAAGCTCAGGTCTTTTCAATGCAAAATCTACAGTTGCTTGTAAAAATCCTAATTTATCTCCAACGTCATATCTTCTTCCTTGGAAGTTGTATGCGTAGATAGCTTCCTTAGTAGCAAGTGTTTTAAGAGCATCAGTAAGTTGGATTTCCCCACCCTTTCCTGGCGCTTGATTTTCTAATATATTAAATATTTCTGGAGTTATTATATATCTCCCTAATATTGCTATGTTAGATGGTGCTTCATCAAGTGCTGGCTTTTCTACCATATCTTTCACTTTGTATACCCTGTCTTCTATGTGTTTAACATCGAGTATACCATACTTGTCCACATTTTCTCTAGCAACTTCTTGAACACCTAAAATAGAAGTTTTATACTCATCATAAGCACTTATCATTTGCTTTAAACAAGGTGTCTCAGAATCTACTATGTCATCCCCTAGTAATACTGCAAAAGGCTCATTTCCTATAAAGCTTTTTGCACAATAAACAGCATGTCCTAGACCTTTTGGTTCTTTTTGTCTAATATAGCAAATATTTACCATATTCGATATATCTTGAACCATATTTAACATTTCTATTTTACCTTTTTTCTCAAGTTCTAACTCAAGCTCTACACTACGGTCAAAATGATCTTCTATAGATTTCTTATTACGACCAGTAACTATTAGTATTTCTTCTATACCTGACTCAATTGCTTCTTCTATTATATATTGTAAAGTTGGTTTATCTACTATTGGTAACATTTCCTTAGCTTGTGCCTTAGTTGCAGGTAAAAATCTAGTCCCTAGACCTGCTGCTGGTATTATTGCTTTTCTTATTCTCTTTCTCATACTGCCCCCCAAAATTTATTTTCCATAAGTTTTGCATATAGTTTCATCAATTATTCTATCATAAAAATTTATAACTGCATATATAGAAAAATGTGCAGCTTTTCTTACAACAACACCTTTCTTGTATTTAGTATGAGCTATGGCCAAACTGTATCTACAGGACAACAAGTTGGAATAATAGATACTACTAATTAAGTTTCTGAAAACCATCTTTACTTTATTATTTCTATATTGTTTAACTAATTTTCACAGACTCAGTCATTAACAATAGCCCTATGAGTATCAACCCCAGCATATCCATCTGCACTTAGCCCCCTTGATTTTTGGTAAGCTATTACTGCAGCCTTTGTTTTACTTCCAAAACTTCCATCAACCTCAACCCTATGTCCTCTATTAATCAATGCCTTTTGCAACCAAACTACGTGATCACCCCTGCATCCTATTTTCAAATAATATTTCTTAACAGCAGATTTAGTAGACTTTCCATAAATACCATCTACAAGCAAGTTACATTTATATACATTATTAAGAGTAGTTTGCAGATATCTAACTATATATTTTCCTTCATTAGATTGCTCTTTTGATATACTTCTATTTGACATGTAATTTTTTATAAGAGAATAAAAATTATTAACAAAGGCACTTTTGGAATTTCCAAATCCCATGAAATTTGTTCCTGGACAAGTTTTTCTAGATTTGCTTGCAGAGTAATCTCCCAGATATGTTCCACCACTTGTAAACCATGCATGTGGTCTAATTGTAGAAGTAGAAGGAATTAGATTTAACTTTTCACATAGTATACCATACACTGCTATGACAGCTTCTTTTTGCGCTGCCTTCATTATATCTTTATTTTTATCAAAATCTCCATAAATTTCAATACAAATTTTATTAGTATTCCAACCTGTTATACCTACTGGAGTTTTATTAATATCCCTTCCTGTTGTTATCTTTCCATTGGGAAAAATATTAAAATGCTGTGCTATACATGCCCACCCCATACTTTTGCCATAAGAATTAAGATTTATAGTTCTTGTTAATTCATCTTCTGTATTTCCATTTGATTTATAGAAACAATCATAATTAGGTAGTGCCATATGATGAACTTGCAATCCATTTACTTTGCGTGTTATTTTTAGATTTTTTATATAACTTTCAAATTCACTTATAGTATCAAGTCGTGTAAAGCCACCTCTTGTTTCACTCATATTCAACAACCCCTTACTTTTTTATTTTTTACAAATTTTATTTTTTGCAAAATAAACACCCTAGATGATTTACTCTAGGGTGCCTATTTTTATTTAAAAATTACCTTATATTAAGAATATTTTTTGATAATTCATTTATACTATCTGTCAAACCTTGCATCTTAGATTCTATGCGAATCAATAAATACATTGATATGGCAATTGGAAACCCCAGGTTCGCAATCATAGTAGCTATATTCTCCATATACACACTTCCTAACTATACTTCTAAGTCGTACTCAGTAGTTGTAGAGTCAACTACTTTAGCAGATACACATTGAGCTATGTCATATCCCTTTGGTTGGAATATGTTTTTGTCCTTAATTAAGTTCATAGCATCTATGATCTCTTGCTCTTGTAGATCTTCTCTAGGATTATCCACAGTTATAGTGAAACTATTACCTAAAGTATTTTTAAAAGTCATTAAAAGCCTTTTCTCTTTCATAACCTAACCTCCTAATACATATATTTTTAAGCAACGGAGTTACCTAAAATGGTAATGAAGGTAACTCGTTGGCGCCATGAGCATAGCGAATTTTAAGCAACGGATATACCTGAAATGATAATGAAGGCATATCGTTGGCGCTATGAGCATAGCGAATTTTAAGCAACGGATATACCTGAAATGATAATGAGGGTATATCGTTGGCGCTATGAGCATAGCGAATTTTTACTCTGACAACGATGAGTTATCCAATCTATTTGTGCCAGCTAAAGTATGTTCTTGTAACCCTGCAAGAGCAAGGACCACAGACATAATATTGTCATTTGAAGCACCAGATTTTATGCTTGAATAAGTCTTTGTTTTTATAACTCTATCTCCATTTAGATCTGTTCCATGGTCAAATTTAACTTTTATAGATGAAGCATTGGGAGTTGAAACTACTGCCATAATATTACCTCCTTTTAATATAGTTAAGTAAGCTAGCTAACCTTCTTAACTACATAGTATACGAAAATCTTTGTATGCGTTAGTAACGCATGTATAGAACATTTTCCTAAAACATTTGTCTAAAATATTTACCCATACATTTAGATTTTACTTCTAGCTATTCGGTGAATTTGGCTTACAGATAGTTCATAAACTTGAGATAGCTCTTTGGCATTAAATCCATCATAGGCTATACTGATTTTTCTATTTCTCTCTTGTATTTTTAATGATTTGTATGTAGGTATGTAAAGTGTATCACCTCCGTATACTTTAACAATTTCTATAAAATCTTCCATACCTACAATCTCCACCATAGGCCTCAAAATCGCTGATACATCTTCCTTTTTTATTTCCATAACAACCTTCCCCCTTTATCATTGATCATAAATTCTATAATTCAACTTATGCCCCCTAAGTTCAATACCATAGTCTTTGGTCATTTCTAGAATCCTACTACCTATTGCCTCATCAATTTCCAACAGCTCACTGCCACACTTTTCTGTACTAATAATCATGGCTAAATTATTGAAATATCTATAGTTTACTATCTCAAATATTATATTTATATCGCTAGATGTGATATTTCCTTTAAACAAATCATCAATCAACAGGACCTTACATTCCTTATATCTGTTCATGATTTTTTCATATACATCCATATTCATAACATTTTGCTTGATTTTCATAATGCTATCTCTATATCCCATATAAATCACACCTACACCATTTTTCATAAGTGCATTGGCTATGGCAAAACTAAGGTGAGACTTACCACCACCTACACTGCCCATAAAAATAACACTGTTCTTGCGACTATCTTTAATACTTTCAAAGTCCTTCACATACTGTCTAGCTATGTTATAAGAATTAAGAACTTGCATATTCCTAGCATAATCAAAATTGTCAAAAGTCTTATTAGCAAACTCTTTACTTATGCCACTTTTTGCAAGTATTCTTTCAGCTTCTCTTATATCCTTACAACTACAAGGAACTGCTCCATCATCTGTAAGTATATATGTGACGTCTTTACACTTTGTACACTTGTACTTTTCTGTACAATCTTCTTCGCTATTAGCTATAGAGCTCTTTAACTTTTCTAAGTTGCTCTTCGCTTGGTTTTTCATAGAGAGAATCATCTTCTCCTTTAACTGGGCTGGCAAATTTGACCTTTGAATATACTCCAAATCCATATTTCTTCCCCTCTCCCTTTTTACTCATATCCGCTCTCTTGTTACCTTTTTTATTTTCTCTTATTTCTCCTTTTCCTTCTCTTTCCCCTCGTTCTTCCCTTTCTTTTCTTTTTTTTCTTTCTTCTCTTTCTTTTATCTCTTTTAAAAATAAATTCTTAATCTCTTCCCTAGTAATATCAGCCAAAATAATCTTCAACAGCGAAGCATCCTCTACTCTTTTTAATTCTGAGGAAATACAATCAATAATAGGCTTTCCCCCCAGCTTATTCATATTGTACTTTGCCCAGTGAACAATGGCTATTTCATGGGTATTTTTATTGTATTTTATCATATGGTATTCATTTTCAAGCTTATCCATTAACATATCCACCTGGTTAGTACTAATCCCTGTAAAAAAAGATATCTCCTTCATAAGAATCTTATATATACCTATCTGAGTTGTATTTCCATTAGTTAAAAAAAAATAAATAACAACTTCTCCTCTATACTAAATCGCTCCATAATTTTATCATCTTTCCAAAAGGATAAATAAACATGCCTATAAATAGCCATCTAAAAAACCTCCTATCTAATTTTAAACATTCTGCTGCTACTAATTTTTGAGTACTTCTTATAAATCTCTGGCTCCTCCTCTTTCAAACTCTTAGTATCAAGAGAAGTCCTCACTGATTTTTTCCAAGTGATTTTTCTATTTTTCACATAAGCTATTTCATTCTCCTTCATAAGAGTCATTATGCTATGTTCTATTATGTCCTTTTCACTTTTCAACTTAGAAATAGAATCCACTATCTCATCATATCTAGACAAACTCTCATGCAAATCATCACTTAATACTACAGCTTCACTTACTGTATCCATATAAGCCTCTCTTATAAATTTCCCATACTCAGCACTTCCTACAGGTGCCCCTATCTTATTTCCTTTGTTTTTCCCAAACACTTTTTTCATCCCTACATCTCCTCAATATTAAATTCTCTAAGTATTTTTTCCATAAAATATGCCACACCCTGTGGTGTAAGGTATATGGTCTCCTTAACATCAGTGCCATCTTTACTATTTCTCACATAACGTTTCACTTCAAACAGTCCCTTAGCTATATACTCATCCTTAGCATAGTTTCTATCATTTTCCCTGTAAGTATATCCCCTATTATTGAACCAGCTATGTACCTTGTTTCTGCCATAGGGTACACCTCTACTTTTTATCATTTTTGCAAAATCACCAATCTTCACCACTGTGCTACTAACATTAGCTTCATCTGTTCCTATTTCTTCATTGTCATCAGCACTTTCCATCTTGTTTTCTAGAAGTTTTAGATATTTCTCTTGAAAAGTCAAAAGCTCTTTTTGAGACTGAATATTTTTTAGTAAATACTCTAAATTACTCTTGTAGAAGTTCATGATAATCCTCCTTATTTTAATCTAAGTTTTAAGACTTATTTCTTAAACTTATATCTAAAGTATATATTTTTAAAAATTGAAACTTTGCCAAACTCCAATTTTTTTATATTATTCATTAAAAAAGCTGTGACAAATGCCACAGCTTAGTGTTTTAAATACATAGGCTTATAAATCCCTTTAATAATAAATTTTTCATAGCCTCTTCTATATGATTTTCTGATAAACTTTGATATTTTCTGCATAAATATTGGTGGATTTTTTTAATGCTACCATCTAGATTTGCATCTTCTTTTTCTGCTAAATAAGAAAATACATCTCTTTCTAAATCATCATCTATCATAGATTTAAACTCTTGCATATAAGTTAATATTTGAGCATCACTTTTCATAATCATCCTGAGAGATAGTTTAGTTTTGGATAAAATAGTTCTGTATTCACAAAGATTAGTAGGTAGCAAAAACATATTCATAACATCCCTAAAACAGCTTCTATCTACACAGTAATAAGTAAGTTCCCCCATATTAAACTTCTTGTTTTCTCTATAATATAATAAAAATTCCATAATCCTATTTTCTCTATTAGTATCTAATTCCTTATTACAATTAACAGTATGCTCAAATGCCACGGCTATATTGTAATCTTTCATGTTTTTTATATAGTTTTCCATCCACTCATGTTCTTGTAAAAGCATATCATAAGCAATTAATTTTTCCATATTTTTATCATCTCCAAAAGATACATACTCCCTCATGGAGAAAATCATCCTGAGACCAACATTCCAATCTCTATTTTCTACTAGGATTTTTGTCCTGCAGATATGTGTCTTTATAATCTCCTCATTGTTTAAATTATAAAGATTGTCGTATATATTATTTATATTTTCAGCTACTTTTTCCATATCAAAAGCTTCTATCATATGTGAGTTATTCTTTAATGATTGATTAAAGTTAGATCTATACATTTGAGTTATGTCATAAATTTTTCTGTCAATTAACATTTGATTAGTAAGTGTCTCAATTGCCTTTAGGGCTTCTGTTTTCTTTCTCTGTATTATATATGTGGATAAATTGACTTTCCTATCTGGATAGTATTGATTAAAAACATCCATAGCTCTTTGTAGTGAACCTAGCTTAATACTGATTTCTCTAAGTATGTCATCCTTAGGTAAAAATAAATTTTCTTCTGTAGTTCTTATGATTGTTGCCATTTTAGTAATGCTGTTGATTACATCCTTCGGTAAGTTATTATATTTTTGGTTTCCCCTTATCATATGTAGTACCATATCCCCCTATGGTTTTTTCTTTTTATTTTTTACTTTTCATTTTCATTTTCATTTTGTTCACTTATGGTGTACGATTCCATAACGTTACGTAATCTAAGCATATTTTTTGATAGAGTATATATATCTATTTCTTTAAGGTTAGAGTCACGAAATAAATATAATAATAGTAGCTTATCTTTATTTTTAGCCATATATTTTTAAATCCCCTTTATATTATATTTATTTAATATAAATATATCCCTTTATAAGTAAGGCAAATAAAGCAATCTTATCATTTTCATAAAATACTTTTCTCCTTATATTATCAAAACCATAAGATAAACCACCTATGGAAGCTATTTGATACTTACGACTGAAATCATTTTCATTTTCAATCTTAAGAATTTGCTCAAATACACGCCACTCATCCCCTGTAAGTGTGCTTTTTATTTCTTCTACAGATTTTTCATAGTGACTGTCTATATCATCTTCACATGTGATTTTCAAATCATGCCTGTATATATTAAGCGTCTTATCATATTCATAATTTGTAGTTTTATTATTTATATCCATAATAACTTTTAGAAATTCCTTAGTATTGCTTAAAACTGTACCATAATTAAAAAAGCTATTCTTGCACTTTATATATTCACAAGTGTTAAAGATTTCTTCCATATTAGAATGCATCCATCTTATATCATTTAAATAGTATGTAATATTATTTATGGTCATATTATTTTTATTATAAAAATGCTCAAACTTTAGACGTTTATATATATCATCATCCTCAAATTTTTTCCCAAGGAAATTCTCATTAAAATCTATTATTGCTTTAGGTTCATATATATCTATATCTTTAATTTTGGGATAAATAAATATGTCCCTCCTAAAAGTTTCCTTAAACAACTTATTCACATTAATTTTAGATATAGATACATCATCCTTCTTCATACATAAATAACAAAATCTATACTTATTTACTATGTCTAAAAGTATAGTTCTTCTAAAAATATAGTATGTATCATATTTATCCTCCTTATATATAAAATTACTTCTTCGTAGCAAATTTTCTTTGTTTTTCCTCCTTTTTATATAAGCACGTATAGTTTCCTTATACCCTTTGTCAGATATATAAAAGTTTTCCATCATCTTGTTTAATATTTTTTCAGAGTAACCCATTTCTCTAAAAATTCTTAGTATATTTTCTGTTGAATATGATAAGTTATCTTCTATTATATCTAAACATTTATCAAACTCTTCTATTCTATGTACTCTTCTTTTAAATTTTGACATGTATTCTCCCTTCTAGCTATATTATAACATCTTATGTAGTGCAATTTTTCTCCCTTTTTTTGAATAGATAAGTATAAATTTGGAAGTTTTTGGTATTAATTATCTAGTGTAAATAAAATACCCCCTAGAGAAAAATCTCTAAGGGGTTTTTATAAGTGTTTTATATTATTCAGCACTTACTGCCACTTCTTCTATTACGCCTTTATATCCATTAGGATTATTACTATGCCATCTCCATGCATCTTCTTGATCTAAATACTCTATATTCATTTCTCCATAAGTTCTAAATTATGACTCTGTGAACCTATATTCCCTTTATGCTTCTACTCTCTCATTGTCATTAAAACTAGCATTCAACTTATTATTTCTTTTCTTCTTAATAATAGCAAAAATCCCAGCTATAACAACAACTAAACCTATTAATAAAGTCCCTATATTAATTCCATCTGATAAATGTAGGGAGACAGTCATCATAATCACACCTGCTATGGCATTTCCTATAAATATACCTAAAAGTGCATCTTTTATTCTCATTTTAAATATAGATGCTAAAGCAGCTCCAGACCATGACCCTGTTGTAGGAAGGGGCACACCAACAAAAATTATAAGCCCTATTATACTAGCTGCTTTTAACTTCTTAGCCCTACCTTCGATTTTTCTATCTACCCATCTAATTACTTTATTAAAATATTTTCTATGTCTAAAAAAATCTATAGCTTGTCTAAATAATAAAACTACTGGTACTGCCACTATGGAAGAACCTATTACACAAGTTATATATAGATAAACTGGGTTTAAGTCCATTGCTATTCCTAATGGTACTGCCCCTCTTAGCTCTATTATTGGTACCATAGATAAAATAAACAATTTAATATAATCCATTAATTATAATTCCTCTCTTTAAATATATAAATAATACCCAGGATTTTATATCTGGGTATTATTAAATCTATTCAACAGTAACTGCCACTTCTTCTAAAATGTTATCTATTTCATTTTCATTACTTTCTTTACTGTCCTTATTAACCTTCTCTTCTTTACTTATTGTACCAGCTTTACTTTTTAAAAAATCTATAAAATCATCTCTAAGTTCAGGTCTTTTTAATGCAAAATCAACAGTAGCTTCTAAGAAACCTAGCTTATCACCTACATCATATCTTCTTCCTTCGAAGTTGTATGCATATATAGCTTCCTTAGTAGCTAATGTTTGAAGAGCATCTGTAAGTTGGATTTCTCCACCTTTTCCTGGCTCTTGATTTTCTAATATGTTAAATATCTCTGGTGTTATTATGTATCTACCAAGTATAGCTATATTAGATGGAGCTTCCTCTACTGCTGGTTTTTCCACCATATCTTTTACTTTGTAAACTCTGTCTTCTATATGTTTAACATCAAGTATTCCGTACTTGTTTACATTTTCTCTATCAACTTCTTGAACTCCTAGTATCGAAGTTTTGTATTCATCATAAGCATTTATCATTTGTTTTAAACATGGAACTTCTGCATCTACTATATCATCTCCAAGTAATACTGCAAAAGGTTCATCCCCTATGAAGCTTTTTGCGCAGTGAACAGCGTGTCCTAGTCCTTTTGGTTCTTTTTGTCTTATGTAGTGGATATTTACCATGTTAGATATATTTTGAACCATATCTAACATTTCTTTTTTGCCCTTGTTTTCAAGTTCTAGTTCTAATTCTACAGATCTGTCAAAGTGGTCTTCAATACATTTTTTGTTACGTCCTGTTACTATTAGTATTTCTTCTATTCCAGATGCTATAGCCTCTTCTATTATATATTGAAGCGTTGGCTTGTCTACTATTGGTAGCATTTCCTTTGCTTGTGCTTTTGTTGCAGGTAAGAATCTAGTACCTAGACCCGCTGCTGGTATTATCGCTTTTCTTACTGTATTTTTCTTCATATATTCCTCCAATATTCCCTCTAAAATATGTCTCTATCAAAGAGGTATATTATTTTTGATACCTTCTTAGATATCTCTAATAATCCATCTGTAAATTTTCTGATTCTATATTTTTATTTTTTAGTATAAATTTAAGTTTTTCTAAACCTGGAACTAGTGTGCATCCTATAATAAAAAATACTATACTAAAAGTCTCTACACTCATTACTGGCTTTGGTATTTCAAGGGATTTAGGCCCCATTATAGCTGCATAAATAGAGTCTATCATAAGCCCTATAATACAATATATAGTTTGTGATCTAAACTTTCTAAGTAAAGATCTTACAGTTCTTACCGTTACTAATACACCTACTAATACTCCTCCTGCAAATATGATTAAGGAAGGTAAGTAGTCAAAATTCAACTTAAGTACTTGCTTTATAGCATTAATTATGGTTGTATAAAGTCCAAATATTAAAAGAATTGTAGATCCTGATATACCTGGCAATCCCATGGCAGATATAGCAATCATACCTGATAAAAATATATATGATATAAATGTAAAACTTAAATTATCAAATTTAATAGAAAAACTATGTCTACTATTTGTAACAGGATTAAAGTAAGTCATTGAAAAAACTATAATTATTCCTATTAGTAAAAATATTATATTTTTCTTATTTACTAACAATGTTTTACGTTCTGATTTAACTATTAGTGGAATTGATGCCATTATAAACCCTAAAAACAAAGAATTTATTTTTTATATATTTTTTTCAAAAATAGAGGTAATGAAAAGAACTGATAATATAAAACCTACTATCCATCCTATTCCTATCTTTGACAAAAATTTAAAAGCTCTTATTCTTCCGCTCTTATTTCCTGATAATATATTATTTAAAGAATTTACAAAATCATCATAAAACCCCAAAATAAATGACACTGTACCACCCGACACTCCTGGCACACTGTCTGCCAAAGCCATACAAAATCCTCTAATAAAGTTTAATGCGTACATAGTTCACCCCTTAATATATGTTCTTAAACTAAATAAATATATATATTTATTTAGTTTAATATGCCTTTTATGAAATTTATTTTTAATAAAAATATATTTACTTATATATATTCTTTCAATTTAATAAATTTTTTGTAAATATATATAATCATTATGGTAACAATATATATATATAATGAGTATATAAAACTATATCTGTTTATTATATTTTCTTTTAATAGATAATTCATTCCTAAAATAACTAATGGATGTAGTATGTATATCCATGTAGAATATTCTTTTCCTATTTTTTGTAATAAAGTCCCTTCCATAAAAGTTTTATTTTTTATTACAAATATAAATATAATAATAGACATGATAGTTGTACTTATATATTGTTCTCTTGGTGCATTAGCCCCTAAATCTGTTAATACCATTCTTTCAACTATACATGTAATACAAGAAATTATAAATAATATTATTATTTTTTTATTATTTATACTGCTACTTTTAATTTTATCTTCTTTCATATTCATATAAACACCTATACAAAAATATGGTAAACCCACAAATAAGAAATTTCTGATTAAAAATACATGATTAGTAGATCTTCCAAATAGTAATATAGAGTATTTTCCTAAAATCAAATCTAGAATTAAAAGTAATGGTGTTAAAAAATATAATATTTTTTCTAATTTATTATTCTCTATATATCTGTATATAAGTAAAACATATAATATAGCAAATAAATACCATAAATGCCACATAAAAGGCGATTCATTAAATAAAACTAATTTAAGTATTGATTTTAAACTTACAATTTCATTTATGTACATTAATACAGAATCATTATTTACCATTATTTTTATTAATCCGTATAAAAAGTATATTAAATTTGAAATACAGATTAACTTCAACATATTTGATATGTATTTCCTCCATTTACATTTTATTGAACTATAATTATATCCTGTTATCATAAAAAATATTGGTACTGAAAAACGAATTATAGTTATAAAATAACTACTTGTATCTATATACATAAATGTATGAATGCAAACAATAAAAAAAGCACATATTGCTTTAAGCATATCCATACTTGCATATCTTACGTTACTTTTAATGTACATTTCATATTCTCCAAACTATTAATTTTTTACCATGTTTATAATTCTTTTTATTACTAATTTAAATTGATTTCTATCAAACAACATTGCACTTATTAAAGTTAATATTGTACAAATTATACTTACCTTAACGCTAGCTAAAATCCATGCAAAATAGCTATATACCTCTACATTAATAAATTTCATTATTATATATGATATAAATATAAAAGTTATTGTTGACCACAGCATTCTGTTTCTTGATATTTTCCAACTTAGCTTAGTTATTTTATTTGGGACATAGAACATTAAATCTATATCTCTATATAAATTAGATAAGCATGACCCAATTAATATTCCACTTATACCTAATTTATTAACCAATAACAATGATGAGACTATCAATATAATTGCTTGAATCATTGTTTGGTTTTTGGTTTCTTTATAATGTCCAGCAGATATCACTATCATACCCTGAGGTGTTTTCAAATTATATAAAAATCCATTCAGTATGATCAACATGCCTATAATTGGTTGATTATAGTTTACATCGGTAATTGAATTTGTATATATATTAATAAATGGCATTATCATGACCATTGAAATACTATATATTATAGTAATTATTATATAATAAAAGTATTCAAATTCCTTAAATGATTTCTGCAATGTATCTCTTTCATTCCTAGCTATAATGTCACCAAATGATGATGAAAGACCACTATTAAAAATACTTAAAACTCCATTTATACCTGTCAACACCATATTATAAATAGAAAATATACTAACCTCTATTAAAGATAATGCAAAAGTTGCAATAACAACAGGTGAACCATTTTGAACTGCCCCAAGAATTTGTAAAAATAATGCATCCCATCTTTTATTAAGTGCTTTTGTATTAGGCTTAGCATTATAATTAATATAACTATAATTTTTTCTTACATAAAACATTAATATAAAAGTTCTTGCTAATATAGCTACTATCGATACTAGATAAACTAATATAACGTTAACTTTTAAATATGACATAATCGCTACAATTATCATATTTAATATGGTATATACAATAGAAGCGATCGAGATAACATATGTCTTTTGGTCTGCAGTTAAAAGAACTCTATATTTTGCTAAAGTATAAAATTCCAATGTTCCCTTAACTCCTAATATTAGAACAAGTAATGGTATTAATTTAACAGATATATCCTCAACACTTATGAACATAGGATAAATCAAAGCTAAACATATAAGTAGTATTGAAAATATATTTCCTGCTTGTGTATAAAACTTTTTAGATGCAGATATAATACCACTTATTTCTTTATGATTATTTTCTGCTATTGGCTTATATAAGGCATATATAGATGCTCCTGCCAATCCAGCTTCAACTAAATTAAAATAAGAAATAAACTGAGTTATTGATGATACTAATCCATTAATTTCTGATCCATAACAATCAAGCATAATCTTAGGAGTTACAAATCCTGTAAACATTACAATAACCTGATATATTGCTGTTGTAATCGAATTATACATAAATTTTTTACTTCTACTATCTACTATATCTACATTCTTTTTTATATTCTCCATCACTTACTCCTATTACCATTTTTTTAAGTATTTTAGAATTTTTCTCTTTATCTTAAAAGGTATTCCGCCATTTGGAGTATATTTTTTTAAAATATAGTTGTATCCATTGTTGAAATAATCATTCCAAAACTTACTTCTTTGAATTGATATATGGCTTGGTCCTTCTAAATTAGGTTGAATACACTTATCAACAGATGATTCTAATAAATTCAAATCACATTTTTTTATTAAATCCGCACCCTTTTTAGTATTTACTAGTGCTAATGAAATTCCCCAATTATCATCTATCAAATCTTTATGTGCTTTTTCAATCCCCCAATAGTCACCCATAGTAATATCTGCTGGCTTATATATACTTGAAAACTCACATACTCCACAATATGGTCTTAATATCATATTTGAGTAAAATAGTTCATTAAATAATCTACTTTCTACTACTTTACCATTTTCCAACTTATATGTTTCAATAGACGAGTGCCACCCATATCTTTTTTTATCTCGTAAATTCACAGTTTGTATCTTACTATTATGTAAAGTTTCTATATATTTCAGATTTTCTTTATATATAAGAGGGCTTGGAACTCCATGACAAACTAAATCACATGTATATAAATTATCAATATTCATTCTTTTAAACTCTAAGTATTTATATAAACCAGCGATATGACAAGATGTTGCAGAAAATAAAACTTTTTTATTATTTAGTAAGTCATTATATACATTGATAAATGAGTCCCCTATTTCACTTTGTACATATTTTGAGCCTTGTAATCTTTTAAGTTCATCTCTAGTTTCTACTTTCATATGTACTACCATATTATTAGAGTATCCACAACCATAAACAGTACCATTGTCTTCAATGATTCTCTCAGCAAGTGCATAAAATAGCCCACCTGACTGGCTACTCCTTCTTAAATCCTCATTCTTATGAGTCGCTGCAAAAACTTTAGGTAATTTATTTCCGCATTTATTAGTATAACCTTCATAAATTGGACATACTTTTTTACATAACCCACAATTGTTACACAAACTTTCATCTATCTGTGGATATAAAAAACCTTCCTTATCTTCCTGCATTGTTATTGCCATTTTACAACAAATGGACTGACATGCCGTACATCCACAACATTTTTCTTTTTTACCAAAACTCATCCTTATCTCTTTACCTCCATGAATAAATTCACTTTAATTTATAATGGATATAAATTTAAGAGAAATTTATATCCATTATTACTTATTCAATATATTATTTTTTAATGTCCCCAAACTATATTAAATAATTTTAATTTATTTACCTTACAATCTATTTTTTTGCACACACACAATAAAATACTTACTCCAAAAATATAAATGAAGAATTCACTTGCACCATAGATTGGATTACCTGATAATCCATATACTACAAACCATAATTGAATATATAATGAATAATACATTAATTGTATTTCTTTTTTATTTTTAGTCACCCTTATTAACTTAATAACTTTATATGTCCTTAATATTGAAATAATTAATAATAATACTATTAAACATGTACCTATTAATCCTGTTTCTGCAAGCAATTGTATGTAAATATTATGAGCATCATATGCTTCTAAATTACCTGTCCTATGATAAAACTTATCGAAATATAGTGAATAATTGCCCATTCCTATACCTAATAATTTATTATTATTCCAAATATCAATAGCAACATCCCAGTAATATGTTCTTCCATTGTAAGTTGTATCACCTGCATAATATATAAATCTGTCTATTAAAGTTCTTACTTGAGGTATAAAACAAAATGCTAAACTTAACATAGAAACTAATATTATGTTCATTACTGAGAATTTGACAAGTTTACTTTTACCTTTGTACAAAAATGAAATGACAAAATATGCACCAAATGTAAATATGCTTAGCGAACGCTTACCGCTAATAAATAAAGCAATTACAGTGAATGCTAGCCCAGCCACATTATATAATCCTTTTTCTGTATAATAATCCACTATATAAAATCCAGCACACACTGCCATTAGTATTCCTGCATACTGAAATGACCCTAATATTCCTCCCGATCTTTCACCATTAATTAAAGATGTAATTATAATTGATATCGCTGCAATAAATGAATATGCTTTACATATTTTTATAATGTAACGTAATACATTTGGTTTCATTACAAAAACTAACATAAATGTGTATACTATAAATCTTAAAACAAATACAAATGTAACTTTAAATGAAAATGTATGTAATAATTGAAAACATAGAAATAAATCAAACAAAATAATTATTCTCGTTATTCTATTATTTATCCCCATATAGTAACAGTCTTTTTTTATTCCCTTTTGTATTACTATAAATATTGATATTGCAGTCATAATAACTGATATTTGCATTACATATTCCGACATAAAAGTAGAACCACTAAACATTACCATTACAAATAGTAAAGTATATAACTTTACAAATTTACCTATCTGTATATCTTCTTTTTTTTCTAATTCTAAATAATTATCTTTTGTTTTGTAAGAATTCACATATTTAGCCATTGTTTAACATCTCATTTATAAATTTTTTAGATTTTTCAACCTCATATTGTAACTTAACATTAGCATTACTGTATTCTATACACTCAATAATTTCATCATCAGATTGATTTTTTATAATTCTATGACTTAAGTCTATATCATCTAGTAATGTCGTAATTCTTGAATTTTTGCCTTTTCCATTATTATTTAGTTTTGCCCAGAAATTTTTATTGAATATTATTGAAAATGCAACTCCATGGAATGAATCTGTTACAACATAAGATGCTTTATTTATTAAACCAATAAATTCATTTACGCCTGCATCCAAAACATATTTTGCTTTCATTCGTTTTTTCATACTATTTTGTAAACATATAACTTTATATCCTGTAATTTTCGAAAGTCGTTCCACAAATGGTATTAATGAATAATCATTCAATAAGTATACAAAAATATATTTTGCCTCACTAGGGTTGCATGCAACACTACTCCACTGCTTTTTATCTAACAAAAACACAGGATCTAATACTTTTAATATTTCTCGTTGTGTAAGTTTAGAAACAAGATTGCATCCACTATATTCTCTTAATGATATATTTTTATAATTCTTTAATAACTCCTTATATTGTTTTTCAATTTCTTCATTTAAATCATCATGTCCTATACTAGCTGCATACGAATTTTTCTTATTATTATCCTTTACGAAATCAAGAAAATATGTTTTATCAAACCCTGTTAATTCATAATTCCAAACTTGATCACTTCCGACAATAAATTTATTGTATATTTTGTTACTTTGATAAATTGTTTCTTTTGAATATGCTGTGGAGCTTATATGAATATAATTTTTTCTAAACTCCTCAAACTTTTTATTTTTCCTTTTTTTATGTGGATATTGCACTAAAGCAGATATAAACCCTTTTAAATTTTTATTATAAACCTTAAATGCTTTATAATTATCTTTAAATGCATCACAGTTATAATCAATTACTTCACATTGAATTCCCTTATTACATATAAAATTTTGTAATGCATATGTTTGTAAAACAGCCCCATAGTTAACGGCTTTATGAAAAGTTACTACTCCTATACTCATAAATTCACTAATCCTTTCTTATTCAACAAATCCGACCTTATTATCCATTAAAGCCTTTTTCATTTCTTCTTTCATTTCATTTGTAATTCCATTTTTAATTGTATATTTTTTATCAAATACTATATTAGATTTATTTAAATCAAATTTTTCTAAGTATTCCTCTAAACTATACATTTTCTTTGCTGGTACTCCTGCCCATACCTCCCCCGGAGGAATCGATTTGGTTACAACTGATCCTGCTGCAACAATAGACCTTTTACCTATTGTTAAATTAGGTAATATTGTAGAATTTGCTCCTATAAATACATCATCACATATATTTACCAATCCTATTTTTGTATACCCCGTATATTTTTTTGTTGAAGCATCATGTGCTAGCACATGTACCTTAGATGAAAATACTACATTGTCTCCTATTTTTATCAAAAAACAATGTGATGGATCTATAAAGCAACCACTTCCATAAGAAAAATTTTTACCAATTTTTAATCCATTTTCTCTCAATCTTTTAATATCAATTTCACCACGAAGTTTCATCTTAAAGTAGTTAATTATATTCATATTCATATCATCCATTCTTATTATATATATAACTTACGCAAACTATTGATCATAGCATCTATCGAGAAATTTTTTACAGCATAATCATATGATTTTTCCACCTGATTTTTTGAGTAATCTAAGTCTATACTATCAATTAGATTCGATAACATTTTATAATTCTCAAGTTCAAATAAATAACCATATTCATTTTCTCCAATTAATTCTCTTGGTCCCTCTATATCGGATGCAATAACTAATACTTTTGATAAAAATGCCTCTATTATGCTTATTCCAAAGCCTTCTTTTCTTGAAGGCACAATACATATATCAAAATCACCTAAAATTTCATGTACATTATTACAATTTCCTAAAAAAGATATATTCTCTAATACATTTAACTTTTCAGCTAGTACTTTTAATTCACTTAAGTTATTATTTGTTTCAGTTGGTTCTCCACCTATAAACATACATCTAAAATCTTTTCTTTTCTTTTTTAATTCTCCTAATGCTTTAATTAAAATGTCTTGACCTTTTATTTTATAATCCAACCTTGCTACACAACATATTTTTAATCCTGATATGTGTTTTTTATTTTTACATTCTTCTAGCTTGAATTTTCTTGTATCAACAGCATTATATATTATAGATATTTTATTTTTATTATTAAATCTTTTTTTAATTGTTTCATAAACACATCTTGATATTGCTATAATATTATTAATAAATATTTTATGAATTAATATATCTATTTTACTTAATTCTTGATATGCCATAGTATCGTGTACAGTATATACTAATTTTATATTTGGATTTAAAATTTTAGAATAAATACAAAATTTAACACTACTATTACTATGACAATGTAAAATATCTATTCTATATTTTCGTATAATCTCATTTAACTTTTTTATATATTCAAATTTTGATCCACCTACAGGTCGATTCATTTTTATGACTTCAATATTTACTGAACTTATTTTTTCTATCAGTTCTAAATCATAGTTATCATTAACTATACATAAATAGTTCTTATCTTTATAGTTCCAGTTATTGAATAAATCAACTAGTAAGTTCTCTATTCCTCCATTATTAAACGAAAATACTACGTGTAATATATTCATTTGCATCACACCTACTTTTCTTCATGACTCATAAAATATTTATTTAATATTTCATGCATTTTTTTTCTGCTGTATATTTTATCTATTTTTTCTATATTATTTTTTGACATATTCATAATATTTTCATTATTTGATATTACTTTTTTTATAGCATTCTTTATTTGTTCAATATTTCCTGGTTCTACAATAATTCCATTTTCATTTTCTATGACTACTTCTGGTATAGCGCCTACATTAGTACTTATTATTGCCTTTCCACACGCCATACCTTCAAGAATAGCCATTGGTAATCCTTCATTGTATGATGGTAATATTACGGTTGACACATTTTTTAGAAGTTTTATTTTTTCGTTATTTCCAATCCACCCTATTACTTCAATACATTCCTGAAGATTTTTTTTATAAATAATTTCTCTAAATTTACCTATTTCCCCATCTCCTGCCATATAACATTTTACTGTTATACCTTCTTGTTTTAACTCCTCAATTGCTTTAAGTAAATCATAAGCACCTTTTCTTATTCCTAATCTACCTAAAAATAAAAACTTATTTTTATTTTCTATACAATTAGAAATTGCATTTTGAAAGTCTTCTGTATCTATCCCATTATTTAATACATATACATTTTTCATATTTAGTTGTGTTTCAAATTCATATTTCCATTTTTCAGATAATGCAATTATCATATCTGATTTATTTAAATTGTCCATTATATATTTTTGTTTTCTACTATTTAAACTATTATAAAAGGTTAGATATTCAGCTCCATGAATATGTAATATTACTTTTTTTCTTTTTTTCTTTAGAAATTTAATATAATATATTTTTCTATATGTACTTCCATAAGATGCCATATGAATATGGAATAAATCATAGTTTTTATATACCTTGTATATCTTAAAATATGAATATATAGAAAATATCAATCTTTTAAAAAGGTTCCCATCTATATATGATTCAAATAAATCAATATAATGAATATCATTCAATTTATCACTTTCGGATATTCCCGATATAACTGTAGCTATTCCACCTTTAGACCTATTAACACTAGGCCCTATTTCTAAAATTTTCATTTTTAATCTCCATATCTATTCTTATAAAACTTGATTAATATAACTAATATTCAGTTAAATCTATAAATTTAGCTAATTTAATATCTTCACTTAAAGGATACATCGGATCTGTACCATTTGCTGGAGTAAAAGTTAATTCTCCAAAATATATTTTATTATTCACTCTATAAAAATCAACTCTCACATATGGTAAATTCTCCGATAATCTTATAGCTAATGCCTTCATTTCTTCAAGGTTATCAGGTTTTGGTATATAGTCAACTTTATCTAATTTACATATAACATCTAATTCATTCCATTCACTATCATAATAATTTTCTTTATGATTGGTAAATCTATCCGTATGAATTTCAATCATATGAACTTTAGATTTAGAGCAATGAAACTTATAATCTCTTAAACTTCCAGTTTCATCTTCTAAATATTCTTCACATATAATTCTTGAGTTAACATCTTTATATTGAATTTCTTTTGTATATTTATAAAATTTTTCTTTTTGCCATTTTTTTAATTTATTTACGGTTTCAGCAATATCTAAATTTGATTTATCTCTACAAATTATGTTCCCTCCAGAACCGTTTGTCATTTTTAAAACAAATTGATTTGGTAACTTATCAAAATCTATTTCATTGGGATTATTATATACTCCATATAGTTTAGGTAAATATTCACTCCCAATAGTTTTCTCTACAAATTCTCTTACTTCATATTTGTCTACATATTTCCAATAATTTTTTAATTTTCCATTAAGTTTAATCCATTGTATTTTTTCTCCAACATACTTAGGATTTTTTAAATTCAAAATCTTTTTGTAGCTTCTTGCATAATCTAAGTATAATACTGCTTTAGTCGGAAGAAATGCTCCTAATTTTCTTATCTTTTTTTTCATATTGATAGCCCCTTTATCTGCTAGTTACTATTCAAAAACTCATCTATACTAGTTATTATTTCTTTAGTATTTGATTCATATTTTTTTACTTCAAATGTTTTTATATTATTTATAGCTTGAACAATCTCACTAACATTATTTAGTCCATATATAAATCCCATATTATTAAATTGTTCAACTATCTGTTTTTGATGATTGTCTACATGTTCATCATATTCTTTTAATCTAGGTACTGCTATAACTTTTTTACTTTGTTTTACAGCTCCTATTATTGCACCTGTACCCCCATGGGTGATAACTATATCACTACGTTCCATAATTTCAGCAAATTCTTCCCTATCTAAGAATTTTTTATATGTATAATTCTTCGGTGCATAATCGCTATATCCTATTTGCGCAAATATATCTTCTTTTATAATTCCTTCTTTTATTAATCTGTCTAGTTCTATTAGCAACCTATTAAATTGAAATTTTTGCGATCCAAGAGTTACAAATATCAATATATCTCCCCCTTACATATTGCATCAGGATAGAATTCCTTTAAGCTGTCCCATTGCACATAAAATCGATCTGCAAACTTATAAACTAACTTTCCTGTAAGAGTCGGTGAATTAATTTTTGCAAATGATTCTATAAATATAACTTTTTTTCTAAATAGCTTAGCTATTATACTTATTGGTATAGTAGCTAAAGCACCAGTAGAAATAACCACATCTGGCTTTTCTTTAAAGAATATTTTTAATGTTTTTATACTATTTATAATCATATACCATAAAAATTTTATTTCATATCTATTTACCTGTTTAAGATAGTAAAAAGGTATATCTTTGTTAGATACTGAGTAATTAGTTTTTTCAGTTACTACAAAACTATCATACTTATCCATCAATGGCTTTAGCATCATTATTTGTTCAAAATGTCCACCTGATGATGCAGTAAAACAAATTTTCATATTTTCACATCCTAATCTATGCGACAGTTTCATCATTCTGCATTTTTATCTTTTGTAAATTTAATACTTCTTCTC